>ENA-OQCP01000618-OQCP01000618.1-human-gut-metagenome-genome-assembly--contig:-NODE-618-length-15634-cov-1.639969_pt1 | contig 15634 bp, 20 predicted proteins | sample MGYA00242760_ERZ504583 | MGnify/ENA primary metagenome ERZ504583 (study PRJEB26092, sample SAMD00036308) | human gut metagenome | host: Homo sapiens | study: EMG produced TPA metagenomics assembly of...
GGCGTCGTGGATAGCAGGATGGCCATGGCAAGGATTGGGCCGAGTTCGCCCCACGTTCCGTACGAGATGATGGCGTCGCCGATGGGGGTGCCTTCGAGGTTGCGTTCCTTGAGAATCGGCATGAGTGTGCGAGAGCGGTGGTGTAAGTGCTATTACCGTGGCGATGCCGTTGATGCCTTGCTTTGCGAAGAATGGAAGCAGGGTCACGACGAGTCCGGCGAGCCCCAAGGTGATGATCCATGTGACAAGGCCGACTTTGCCTTGATGTCCGGCGAGTCGTTTCGGGTCGATTTCATAGCCGGCGAGCAGGAATAGGAACGCCATGCCGAGCTCGCTCAAGAGTTTCACGGCGTCGTTCACCTCGATTACGCCCAGTCCGTACGGACCGAGTGCGGCTCCGGTGACGAGCAGCAGCACAGTTTGTGGAATGAACCTTCCTGGAATCAGCTGCGCCACAATCGGGCTGACGGCCGCCACCGCCATGATGATAGTCAATGAAACGAGCTCTTGCGTCATGTTTCTAGCCTAGTGAGTCTGCATGACGGTGTTCAAGGACGTGATGCCCCATGATGAGCCAAAGGGCACTCTGGGGCAAGGTTAAGTTTTTGTAAATTTTATGGGGGGGGGGGTAATTCTATGAGCGTTACTATCTGTGCAAAATGGCGGAACTGTTTTGTTTTGAAGATGGAACTCCTTCTTTTCATTGGGGGAAGGGTGGGCTTTATTCGAGGGTTTTAACGAGGGTGCCAATGGGAAAGCTCCGATACGATTCTGAACCAAGCTGTTTAGGCAATATAGGGGGAGGGAAGAATGGTTGATGGAAAATTCACCGCAAAGGAGCGCGCGTATTTGGCCAGCCTTCCCGCAGTGGAAAGCGTGAGCGCGTCGCATATCCGGTATGCCGACAGTTTCCGCATCGAAGTCATGTGCAGATACAATGCGGGCGAATCGCCGGCCGCCATCTTCCGCGAGGCGGTCTCGACCCGAAACTCATCGGATACAAACGCATTGAGCGGTGCATTGCACGCTGGAAAAAGCAGGAGGAACGAGACCGCCGCAACAGCAAGCGGGTGGACCGCGACGACCTGCGCGTCATTCGGCATCATGATCTTATGCGCGATGATGCGCAATCGTCGGCAACGGAATCGCAGGATGCGCTTTCGCAGCTCGCCCAAGCGCAACTCATCATCAACCAATGCGACGAATTGATCGCGAAACAGGCGTTGCGCATCGACGAACTGGAACGTGTGCTGCGAAAGCTTGTCGGTGACGGCACGGTTGCGTGAGATGGAGGAAACGGCGGAATGGCATGACGGTCGTTGGCCGTCACCCGAAGAGGCTCCGATGGGTGGTCGACTTTCGTTGGAAAGTCGCTTTCCGTCGTTCGAAGAGGCGATTGACGTTGCCGACGAAATGCGTCAACGACGTCACGCTCGCGGCAAAACGCTGGCGATGCGTGCGATTGCGGCGCTGTTGATTGTCGCTGCGATCTGTATTGGCGGTTTTCCGGCGATGTTGCAGTATCGGTCGGCGCGTGATCTGTCGGGAACGTCGGTAAGATCCGCGCAGACGGTTGCGGGCTGGCCGTATCCGCAGGCGGATGACGCGTTCGCCGCGGCCCAGGACTATAACAAGCGGCTTGCGGAATCCGGACAGCCGATTTTGGGTGAGGCGAAGGATCCGTTCGCTGATGTGCGCGGAGGATCGCGTGCCAGTGTGTCCGATTCTGGTGAATCGGACAATGAAGCGGGTGAAAGTGGACCACAGTTGTCCGATTCTGGTGAATCGGACAATCAGAGTGGTGCGGGTACAGGCGCGGACGCGGTTCCGCGGACGCTGGTTCCGCAAGCGCCAGTTCGGCGGACGCGGAGTACCGGAGTCTGTTGGATTCCGGCGGTGGCGTGATGGGTACGATTCGCATTCCGAAAATTTCCGTGAGACTGCCGATCTACATGCACCTCCGAATCGGCGCTCGCCTCGGGCGCGGGCCACCTGTACGGCAGCAGTTTGCCGGTCGGCGGCAAGAGCACGCATGCGGTGCTCACCGGGCATCGCGGACTGGTCGAGGCGGCCATGTTCACGCGGCTCGATGAAATGCGTGTCGGCGACTACTTCTACATCGAAGTGATGGGTCGAACGCTCGGCTATCAGGTGGACCGTATCACGGTGATCGAGCCGAACGACACGTCGCAGCTGAAAATCGTGCCTGGTGAGGATCGCGTGACCCTGATGACCTGCACGCCGTATGGCGTCAACACGCACCGTCTGCTGGTTTCGGCCACACGTTCCGCCATTCCAGATGAGATTCCCGCCGAAAACGACGCGGTGAAGGATGCCCGCGCGATTGGTGCGATCACAGGTATTGCGACTCTCGTAGTGGGCGTGTTGTTGGTTTGGTTGCGACGCAAGCCGTGGCATATTCGCAGGCATGCTGCTTGGTGGCCGAAGCGTGGCTGATTCGGTTACATTTGCGTGAATAATCGCGCTTTTCGCACGTTTTTCCTTTTGTGATGTCGGGTGATTGCGCCGTAGGAAATGTGTTGCAGGGATTTTGTTGTTGCGCTGTTGCCAAACCCCGACTTTCCCGCACGTAGGGTGTGCGCGCGATTGTTTGATTTCCTTTAGTTTTCAGGGTTGAAGCAGTGTCGGATTGCTCCAGGCGAGTCAGTGGCGCGATTCGATGAGAGACGTGAATTAAGGGGATGCATATGAGACATGCGCACAACGAGGCAAAGCGAGGGGAGGCTTTGTTCAACGCATGGTTGCGGCGCTCGCTGCGATTGCCATGCTTGGCGGCTTGGGTTACGTCACCACGTCTTCCGCCATTGCGGAAGAGACCAGAATCCTTCCGGTGACACTTCCACCTTGCAGCCTGCGAATAGTAAAGCATTGCCAAAATCGAAGGTGGAGACGGTGATCAGTATGCGTTGCATTTGACTGCGTCCGGCGATAGTTCGTCGTCCACGGTTACGACCGCGGTGCCTGCCGATATTGTGCTGGTGCTTGACAAGTCCGGCAGTATGAAAAACAGCAACCGTGACACGAATGCGAAAAACGCTGCCACGGCCTTGGCGAGTAAGCTTCTGACGGCCGCGAATGCCGCTCTTCCGGCTGAGCAGCAAGTACAGATGCGGTGGTGACGTTCAGCGACAGGGCGCGAACAACTTCGCAGTTCACGACTTCCCCTGGCGCTATCGGCACGGCCGTCAGTGCGTGGCCAAATGGCGGAACCAACTGGGAAGACGCCTGAAAACAGCGAACGATCTGTCGTCGGGACGTTCCGGTGTGTAGAAGCATATCGTCTTCCTGTCTGACGGCAATCCGACCTTCAGAATCACATCCTATTCCGGATGCTTCAAGTGGAGTGGGTTCGGTCAGGGATGGGAAAGCCATCCTGAATACGGGACACAGGCGGAGTGCGAGGCTAACAATAAGTGTTGGACCAGTCCTACCAGTGGAAAACCGACCCGGACGGCTCGGACGGAAACATCCACGGCGAGGGCGATGACGATAGCTACGGCTACAACTATGCGGCCGCTCTGTCGGAAGCCAACGAACGCGGGAACGCAGCCCTGTATGTGGTGAAGGTTTCGGCCGACGCCAATAAGATGAGCGACCTAGCCAAAGAAGCGAACGCCGTCACCGGCAAGGAATACGACGGAACGTCCGCGGAAAATCTGACGAAGGCATTCGAACAGATCTACAACACCATCACCACAACCGCGAAAATCAGAGCGTATTCCATCACCGACACCCTGTCTCAATGGTTGATCCGGTCGATTTCGCCGATGTGGCAAACGGCGCCGATATCACGCAATATGTGACGGTAACCAACAATGGCACAACCGTAAGCGGATATACGGCCGTCTACAACGTCGACGACAACGGCAATCGCACGATTACCGTGACATTCAACAATAGGAACGGCATGATCGTCGACAAAAACGAAACCATCGACGTTTCCTTCAAGGTAAAACCAAGCGACGCCGCATATGCGGATTACGCAAGCAAGCAGCAATACCCGGACACGGGAGAAGCCAATACCGGCAATGAATCCGCAGGAAAGCAAGGATACTTCTCCAATGCCGGAGCGCATCTGAACTACTGCGTGGTCACGTCCGTTAACGACCAGGAATCGGAATGCACCCAACAGACGCTCGACTATGCCAAACCGGTCGTGCAAGTCAGACTTGGCCAAATCACCATCAACAAGGTGTGGTCCGACGGTGCGAGCAAGCATGCGAGACGCGGTGACGGTCCAATTGCAGCGCACGAAGACCGGGGAAGCGGCCGCACAGGCTGAAAAAGTAGGCGATCCAATCACGTTGAACGCGTCGAATAATTGGACGGCCACGATCGGCAGATTGCAGCCGGATACACCTACAGCGTGGCTGAAACGTCGGAAGACAGCCGCTACGCGGTCTCCTACCAGTATGGCAATGCTGCGAGCAACGCGACCGGCGTGGACTCACCAAAGCATGGTCTGGCAGAGTGACGGCAACGGCGGCAACATGACGGCCACATTGACCAACACGTTGAAGAGCGCGACGCTATCCAATGTGATCACCGTGCAGAAAATCCTAGAGGGGCGCGACTGGAAGGCAGGCGATTCGTTCGATTTCGAACTGACCGCAGACGGCAACGCGCCGCTGCCGGCCGATTGCGCGCAACAGGCGCAACAGTCGTGCAAGGTGACGGTCGCCTATGATGCTGATTCCCCGGATAGCCAGCATTCCGCAACGTTCGGTGACATCACCTACAACGCTGGAAAAGCGACTACACGTACACCATTACGGAAGGCAACGGCAATATCGCAGCCCTGCACTATTCGGGCGCGAAATACCAGATTGTGGTCGCCGTTACCGAAACGAACGGCGCATGGACGGCTTCGGTGAAATCCGTGACGAAACTGCTCGACGACAACGGCAAGAACGTTTCCGAATCGCAGAAAATCGGCGATCCGATCGCATTCACCAATACGTATGTGGCGGTGTCGGCGTTGCCGTTGACGGGCGGAACCACGGATCGTCAATGGCTGCTGGTTGGCGGCTCGATCGGCGGACTCGCAGTACTGCTGGTTGGCGCGGCTGGCGTCTGGAACAGCAGGAAGCGTCTCGTCTGAGACGGTTCCTCGGGCTGGACTGCCCTACCAACCTTCGCAGGGCAGTCCAGCCGCACATCACAAATTTGTGGATCCAGAGCATGTTGGGCTTCAGATCCCGTTAGCAAAAACAAACACAACATCAACAACACAATGAGAGGGGATTCTCATGAAGATGAGGAAACTTTTCGCCGGTATCGCCGCCGCTGCGACGTTGCTGGGCGGCGTGGCTCTGGGCGCGGCAAGCGCACAGGCTGACGGCAGCGGCACTGTCGTCACTAGTAAGGTGAATTTCACATTCACTGCTCAGGACGCCAAGCAGCTGACCAATCGTAAGCTGGACGCTACAAGATCGCTGACTATGTGCAGTACGGCACTGGTAGCAATGCAACGTACGGTGTGCAGACTGCCGGCACGGTGACGGATAACTCCGGCATCAAGGCTGCGCTCGAAGCTGCTGTTGCAGGCACTAATAAGACGGTTCCGACCGATGGCGGCGATCTGATGGCTTGGGCGCTCGCCGAAGGCGTGCTGTCTGTGGACAATTCTGCAGATGGTGCATGGAATAATAGCGCTTCCCGTAAGTTTGTGGAATCGCTGAAGACCACGACTGACAAGCTTGGTACCGCAGAAGAGGTTGATTTGGGTGCTGCCGCTAATGGCACTTCCGCTACTGTGACGCTCCCTACAGGCCTGTACCTGTTTGTGGACGCGGATTACTCGGTTGGCACCAATGGAGCTGCCACTCCGTCTATCGCAATCCTCGTTGGCTCCGGTAACGTTAAGGATGGCGTGCTGAATCCGCTCACTGAGGCAACTGTGACCATTAAGAACCAGACCACCACTGTGAGCAAGACGGTGAGCGCTGCAACCGCTTCCGCCGGCCAGACGGTGACTTACACCATTACGAGCAAGGTGCCGCAGAACACGCAGTACTACAGCGATTACGCCTACACCTACACGGATACCCCGAGCGCTGGCCAGACCGTGAATCTCAACTCCCTTAAGGTGAAGGTTGCTAACGCCGAACTGAAGAAGGATACGGATTACACCGTGACCGGGGGCGCTAATGGCCAACCTTTCACTGTTGCCATCCGCTCCATCCAGACGCAGCGCGCAGGCGCAGAGATCGCTGTGACCTACAATGCCACTGTTACCAGTGAGGAAGCCGCCGGCAGCAAGGCCGTGACTAATACGGTTGTGCTCTCCGACAATGGTGCTGAAGCTACTGACAGCACTACCATCACCAACGGTCAGTCTCCTTCACCAAGACCGACGCCCAGGGCAATGCTCTGGCCGGTGCTAAGTTTGAGATCGAAGGACAGAACGGTGCCTCGACTCCGTCCACTGCTACTGCGACTTCCGAGTCAAATGGAACGGTGACTTTCAAGGGTCTTGCGGACGGTACTTACAAGGTCACCGAGACCGAGGTTCCTGCAGGCTTCCAGCCGAATCTCAAAGCTGCATTTACCGTTACCATTACGAACGGTAAGGCCGTCAAGTATACAGGTGCCGATACCTGGGGCTTGGCTCCGAGCACTGAGGTCTCCGATAACTACACGTACAAGGTCAAGAACGTGAAGAACGTCACCCAGCTGCCGCTTACCGGTGCTGCGGGCACGACCCTCTTCACCGTGGTGGCGCTGCTCGTGGCAGGTGCCGGCGTTACCGTCGCACTCAAGTCGCGCCAGCGCGTGCGCTGATATGCGCTCAATCGCTGAAACAATAAGCGAAAAAACGAAATAAGCGGGCATTCGCGGAAACCATCCGTGGATGCCGCTTATCGTGCCTTTCCATACTTTTTAGGGGTGAAGGTTTTGCACGGGGCAATACGGGATCGAAGCGGGTGAAATCCGGTACCAAACGGCGAAATCCGGCATGAAAAAGGTATCCGCAGGTGGCGAGTAGGTGGCAAAACAGGCGTCAACCAAAGCAATCATACAGGGGTTGCAGGTGGGGGCATCTCACGACAATGGCACCCTACAATCGCAAGCACATCCATGAAAACAGTGGAAAGGCGGGTGTCATGGCACGAGGTGGGGGAGCGTTCAGCGACGAGGAAATCCAACTATTGCGCGGACTGCCAGCGGTCGCCAACGTAACGCGCAATCGCATCACCTACGCCGATTCGTTCAAGCAAGTGTGCACCATCCGCTACTTGACAGGCGAATCGCCAACCAAAATCTTCCGGGAAGCGGGACTTCCGCCGGATCTCATCGGATACAAGCGCATCGAACGGTGTGTGGATCGTTGGAAACGTCGGCCATCAAATCCGTGACCGGCAGCGGCAACATGAGCGACAGCGAGATCATCGCGCAACTCGTCAACCGGTATGAGCATGCGTTCGTGATGAGGCGCAACCTCGATAGCATCACCAACAGGACGATGGAACATATTCCCGTCAAAGCGCAAGGCGACGACGGCATCGACGTGGGAACCGCGAGCATCATCATCAAACAGCAGGCGCGCCGTATCGACGAACTGGAGCGCGCGAACGCCGAACTGCGCGGGCAAATCGCCGCCACCGCCTGACCCAGACCATCGTTATGCCGCGTAAGTGTCTGATTCTGCAGAATCGGACAAGTACACAGGCAAAAACGGGTCTCAGTTGTCCGTTTCTGGTGAATCGGACAAGTAATGCGGCGAACGTGCGTTGCGGATGTCCGTTTCTCCAGAATCGGACAACTGGAGTACTGAAAGTGTGCTGTGGATGTCCGTTTTTGCAGAATCAGACAAGCGAGGCGCGATTTGTGTCGGACAGTTGGGCGTATCTCACTTATATGGCAGATTTGCTCATGCGTCATGAGCCATTTCGCTTATATATGGCAGTCAGCCTGCGGAAATACGCCCAAAACGTACCCCCTAAGTGGTGTTTTGCCGTGAGCAAGTGCCATATATAAGCGAGAAAGTAGCGGTCAACCTCGTGAATCTGCCATATATAGACGAGATAGGGCGGCAGGGGGTATGGCGAGGCGAAAATACGGGAATAAGGTGGTCGGCTGGGCACGGTTGACCACAAACGGGATGCGCCAGTGCCGCAAAATCTGCGTACGTGCCCAAAAACAAAGCTTCGGCGGGCGCAATGTGCGGTTCGCGGGGTAGGGTAGTGAACATTATGACTTCCGAGAACACCAATTCCGCGGGCTCAAGCGCCGCGCACATCAAATCCGTCGAAAGCCTCGACCAAAGCAACGAAATGGAGCGAGGCTGAAAAACCGCCACGTCCAGTTCATCGCCATCGGAGGCACCATAGGCACCGGCCTGTTCCTAGGCTCCGGCAAGTCGATCGCACTGACCGGCCCGAGCATCATTTTCGTGTACATCGGCGTCGGCTGATCATGTTCCTGCTGATGCGTGCCATCGGCGAAATGATGTACAGCGATCCTAGCCAGCACACGTTCATCAACTTCATCACGCGCTATCTCGGCCGCGGGTGGGGCAAGTTCGCCGGCTGGACGTATTGGATCGTGCTCATTCTGACCGGCATGACCGAGATCACCGCCGTAAGCACATATTTCGTAACGTTCTTCGGCACATTCGGCATAGACCTGAACTCGTGGAAGTGGTTGATCGAACTGTGCTTCCTCGTAGCGCTCACCGGCATCAATCTGATTGCGGTGAAAGTGTTCGGCGAGGCGGAATTCTGGTTCTCCATGATCAAGATCACGCTGATCGTCGGTCTGATCGTCACCGCCATCGTGATGCTAATCATCGGCTTCAGCTACCCCGCCACGCATATCGAGGGTGTGGACGGCACGGTGTCGGGCGCACGGTGAGCCTTACGAATATCACCGACGGCTTCCAGCTCGCGCCGAACGGTTGGATGAACTTCTTCATGAGCTTCCAATGGTGTTCTTCGCCTACCAGCTCATCGATTCGTGGGTGTCACGGTGTCGGAAACGCAGAATCCGCGCGAGGTGCTGCCGAAGGCCGTGAACGAGCTGATCATGCGTATTCTGATCTTCTACGTGGGCGCGCTGATCGCGATCATGGCTATTGTGCCCTGGCGTAACTTTCACGAGAATTCCGATGGCTCGTTCGGTTCGCCGTTCATCATGGTGTTCAAATATGCGGGTCTTGATTGGGCTGCCGCACTGGTGTTCTTCGTGGTGATTACGGCTGCCGCGTCGGCGTTGAATTCGCTGATTTATTCGGCCGGTCGCCACTTGTATCAGCTGGCTTCGGATTCCGAGTCGCCTGCGATGGCTCGTTTGGCTGAGGTTTCCGACCACAAGGTGCCTGCGAAGGCGATTGTCGCTTCGGGTTGCATGATTCTGTTCTCCCCGATCATCAACGCGATTCCAGGCATTTCCGGCGCGTTCGTGCTATTCGCTTCGGCCGCCAGCGCTGTGGTGATTTTCATTTACGTGCTGACGATGCTCGCCCACCACAAGTATCGTCAGAGCAGTGATTTTCTGCCAGACGGTTTCGTCATGCCCGCTTGGCAGGTGTTTGATTGGATTGCGATCACGTTCTTTGTGCTCGTGTATGTCACGTTGTTCCTGTCGACGGACACGATTGGTTCTGCGATTGCCGGTCTGATTTGGCTGGTTGCGTTTGGCGGATATTGCCTGCTACGCGAACGATTCCAGAATCGCGATCTTAAGGAAGCCTTGCAGCAGTAACGTTTGCAGGTAACGCAGGATACAAGTAAGGGGCGTTTGCCGAACGTGAGTGCATCACGTACGTTCGGCAACGCCCCTTTCAGCATGGTCTTTGCGCGAATCCCCATTACGGGATCCAGTGCAAATCAGCCGATGTAGTCGGCCTCGTTCGTCGGGCTGGACGGCACGGCATGATCTTCCGTAACCTTGCCCAAGCCAGACAAATACGCTTCACGACCCGCTTCGATCGCCTTCTTGAACGCGCGTGCCATCAGCGGAATATTGCCGGCGGAAGCGATGGCCGTGTATGCCATCACCGCGTCCGCGCCCATTTCCATGGCTTCCGCAGCCTGGCTCGGACGGCCAATACCAGCGTCGATGATCACCGGAACATTGGAGTTCTTGATGATCACTTCAATGAAATCGCGTGCACGCAGACCCTTATTCGAGCCGATCATCGCGCCCAGCGGCATTACGCAAGCCGCACCCGCGTCTTCAAGACGCTTCGCCGCAATCGGATCGGGGAACATGTACGGCATGACCACGAAGCCTTCTTTTGCCAGCTGTTTCGTGGCTTTGATGGTTTCCTCATTGTCGGGCAGCAGATACTTCGCCTCATGTTCGATCTCCACCTTCACGAAGTCCGTCTGGCACACTTCGCGGGCGAGACGTGCAATACGCACCGCTTCCTCGGCATTGCGTGCGCCGGACGTGTTCGGCAGCATGGTGATGCCTTTCGGAATGTAATCGAGCAGATTGTTTTCGGTGGTACGGCAGCGACGCAACGCATGGTGACGATCTGCGTGCCCGCGTTCTCAATGGTCGCCTTGATGAGGTTCAGATCGTAGCGGCCGGAACCGAGAATGAAGCGGCTCGTGAACTTGTGTCCGCCGAGGATCAACGGATCGGCGTCGCCGGTGGCGATTTCGTCATACGCGTGCGCATCCGGTTCCGGCAGCAGTGCGGTGTTCGTGGTGGTGCCGACCAGCTCGTCGAGCGTGGCGTTCGGTGCCGCCGCGAAGTCTTTTTCCGCGGTGGTGATCGTGTTTTCGGTGCTCATGGTTAATCCTTACTATGCGATCAGTGTTGTGTCATTCGTTGCGATTTGCGATTGCAATTGCAATCGCGTTTGTGTTTGCGTTTCGCTGTCAGGCGTCTTCTTCGCCGAGAATCAAGCGAGTGATCATATTGGCTTCATGGCAGGCGACCACACCCACGCGCGGTGCCATCAGACCAGCGCCCGGCACCGGAGCGGTTTCGCCGTCGCCGCAGAAGTAGAAATTCTTCGAAACGCGACGAGTGTTCACCAAATTGGAACTGCGGAATCCCGCCATTCCAGAAGCGCTCACCAGCTTCTTGTTCGGCAGATTCTCAAGCACGGCATTCACCAGCATCGTCTTGTTTTCCGGCACGTCAAACGCTTCGCAAATAATATCCTCATTGTCGAACAGCGTCGGCACGTTCTCGTCGGTCACTTTCACGGTATCAATGGTGATATCGATAAAAGGATTGATCTGACGCAAGTTACTGCGCAATGCTTCCGTCTTGTACTGCCCAAGATCCTTCAAAAAATACTGCTGACGATTCAGATTCGTCATATCCACGCGATCAAAATCAATCAAATGCAGGTGACCGACGCCAATGCGGGTCAACGCCACCGCAATGGTCGATCCGAGGCCGCCGCAGCCGCAAATGGCCACGTGCGCCGCGTCGAGCTTGTCTTGCGTGGCTGCGGTATGACGGTCGAGCAGGGCCGCACGGATTTCTTCGCGGCTGACGAGCGTGGTCGGGTCGGGCTGGTTGTCGAAAGCGTGCTGGCGGGCGTCGATCTGCGCCTGCGATGCGGATGGTTCAAAAGTCATGGTTGTTCTCGTATTCTCGTATTCTCGTATTCTCGTTTTCCGTTCGTGCGTTGTTTTTGCCGGGTTGGTTGTGTTTTGTATGTTCTTGCGATTGTTACGCGTGCATTGTGCCGGTCGTAATCGCAAGAAATTTTGAAAGTGGTTCAGCCGCCCTGCACGAACGTGACGATTTCCAACGTGTCGGTGCCCTTGAGCTGCGTCTGCGCACGCTGGGTGCGAGGCACGATCTCACCATTGAGCTCGACAGCCACGCGGTCGGCGCGCAGGCCCTTGCTTTCGATCAGTTCGGCCACGGTGATCGGCGTGGCGACGTTCTCTTCCTTACCGTTGATGATCATTGCGGTTCCCTTCTGTGTCTGTCGTGACACATGCTTCCTGCACTCCAAATGTCCGTTTCTGGTGAATCGGACATCCGGAGGTTCATTGTTGGTCTTTAAATGTCCGATTCTGCAGAATCGGACACGCACGGCATCTATTTCAGTCCACGGATGTCCGTTTCTGGTGAATCGGACACGTAGACGCTTGTTCGAGCCGCTTGTGCGTCCGTTTCTGCGGAATCGGGCACTCAAGGTTGGTACGAAAAAAGGGTCGCCGAAGGAACCGTACCCTATGAGGTGGTGCGCCCCTCCGTGACCCTAATCACGCGATATTCGGTTATCGCGAACGGAAGATGAGATACGTCTTGCGGCGTGAACAACCCGTCTCCTTACGGCGGCATTACCCGCATCAAGTCCTCGGTCGAAGCTCTATGAGCTCCCTCTCAGCCTTTCGGCTCCCGTTCGGTTGTGCTTCATCTTCGCGCACGCGCCCGACAAGCTTGCGCCGGTTCACGTTGGGTTAGTCTTGATGTGAACATGTGCGAATCGGCTGAGTGCTTGCAAGGAAGGGGAAGATGATGATGGACGGCGAGTTGGCAGGATTTGCGATTCCTCGGCTTGGTATGGGAACGATGGCTTTGGCGATTGAGGGGCGTCCGGATCGCGATACTGCGATTCGTACGATTCACACCGGTTTGGACGCGGGTGTTCGCTATTTGGACACAGCTTGGTCGTATTATCTGCCGAGCGAGCCTGGTACCGGCACTGCGAAAGATTTGGGGTATGGCGAAAAGTTGGTGCGTGATGCGCTCGCCAGCTGGGACGGCCCTCGCGATGAAGTGCTGGTCGCCACGAAAACCGGCTATCGACGCACCATGGAGGTTCCCGCTTTTGTTGCTCCTGTGTCCGATTCGCCAGAATCGGACACTCAGGGGCGGGATTCCGAGGGCTGTAGTCGTCGGCCTGGCGGGGAACGCCAGCATTTGCAGGCGGCGGGCAGTCAATACGGGTGGATGGCGGATTCGCGCCCCGAAACCATGATTCGTGACGCCAAGGAATCCGCGCTGCACTTGGGCGTCGATACGCTCGACCTGTTGTATTCGCACGGACCGGACCCGGAAGTGGCTTATGAGGACCAGGTCGGCGCGCTGAAGCAGCTGCTTAACGAGGGCGTGATCCGGTACGCGGGCATTTCCCGCGTGGACAACGCGCAGATCGACATCGCCCGCGAGATTCTCGGCGACAAGCTGATCGCCGTGCAGAACCAGTTCTCGCCCTCGCACCCCGACCCTGAGCATACGATGGAGCACTGCGCGGAACTTGGACTCGCGTTCGTGTGCTGGAGCCCCCTCGGCGGCTTCCTCGACGCGTTCGACCAGCGCGCGTACGACCCGTTCCGCACGGTCGCCGGCAACCACGGCTGCTCCTACCAGCGCGTGGTGCTCGCCTGGGAACTGAGCCGCTACGAGCGGTTGTTCACCATCCCAGCGCCGCAATCCGCAGGAGATCAACGATTCCTTTGCCGCCGCCGAATTGACGCTTACGCAGGATGAGCTGGCCGATGCTGAACGTCTCCGTCGACGCCCGTCGCGGCTGAATTCCGCGCAATACGTACGATTGGCCGCGCCCGATTCCGCACAATAATCGCGATTCGGGCCGCGGCCTTTTTCGTGCCTTCTGTAGCTTGCTCGCTGCAAAATCGCCCTGGGAATAACTTACACTGTAAAATGTTTACACTGTAAGATATTATGACGGCGATTGCGACGGAAGGAGGTGCCGCGTGGGCTTTGAAGAGGAACTGTTCCACGAATTGGCGACCAACACATGGGACAAACGCTCGCGCATGCAGCAGGAGATGGTGAAAGGCGTGAAGGGCGAACCCTTCGCCGTGCAGGAACTCTATAGGAAAGGCCCGCTGACGCCATCGCAGCTCGCCTCTTCAATGAAAACCACCACCGGACGCGTGTCCACACTGCTGTCCGCGTTGGAGAAAAAAGGCCAGATCACACGCGAATCCGACCCCGACGATCGCCGTGTGGTGCACGTGAACCTCACCGAAGCCGGCAGGGAACGCGCCGAACGGCAGCGCGAAAGCATGCGCGAGGCGATCTGCTGGATCTTCTCGCAGATGGGGGAGCGCCGCGCGCGCGAATTCGTTGAGCTCACCGAGGAATTCACCACGTACATGTCGCTGTGCATGCCCGGCAAACCGCGCCCCACGGCGGACGAGGTCAAAGCCGCGTTCTCAGGAAACGCACAGGAAGACGCGTAGTATCTTACGCTGTAAATAATTCACAGTGTAAGTAATCGCAATCCAGTAATCGCAAAAACCGCGAAAAATCGCAAAAACTAATCGTAAGAAAACAAGCAAAACACAAAACAAGAGAAGGAACCAAGCATGCTTCGCATCGTACGATACCTCTCCAAAGCGGAGATCGGTCAGATGCTCGTCGCGCTGGTCAGCATCGTCGGTCAGATTTGGCTTGACCTGACCCTGCCGGACTACATGGCCGACATCACGCAGCTCGTCGAAACCCCCGGCAGTGAAATGCACGACATCTGGGTGGCCGGCGGCAAAATGCTGCTCGTCTCGCTCGGCTCGGCGGCCTGCGCGGTCGTCACCGGCTTCATCGCCGCGCGCGTGGGCGCCTCGTTCAGCCAGCGCCTGCGTTCGCTTGAATTCAACAAGGTGGAAAGCTTCGGACCGGCGGAAATGAACCGTTTCTCCACCGCGTCGCTCATCACCCGCTCCACGAACGACATCACGCAGATCCAGATGTTCATCACCATGGGCCTCATGATGATCGTCAAAGCGCCGATCATGGCCGTGTGGGCCGTGTGCAAGATCGCAGGAAAGGGCTTCGATTGGACGCTCGCAACCGGCATCGCCGTGGCCATCCTGCTGGTGGTCATCGCCGTGATCATGAGCTTCGTCATGCCGAAGTTCAAGGCCATGCAGCGCCTGACCGACAACATCAACCTCGTGGCGCGCGAGAACCTCACCGGCCTGCGCGTGGTGCGCGCGTACAACGCCGAGGACTATCAGGAAGCCAAGTTCACCGAAGCAACAAGGAACTCACCGAAACCCAGCTGTTCACCAACCGCGCCATGGCCATCATGATGCCGTTGATGAACACCATCATGAACGGCCTGATGCTCGCCGTCTACTGGATCGGCGCGTACCTCATCGACGCTGCCGACGCCGTCGACAAGCTCACCACCTTCTCCAACATGGTGGTGTTCTCCAGCTACTCCATCCAGGTCATCATGAGCTTCCTGCTGCTGAGCATGGTGTTCGTGCTCTGGCCGCGAGCCGACGTGTCCGCGCAGCGCGTGCTCGAAGTCATCGACACCGAGCCGATGGTCACCGACGGCACGCAGGACGCGGGCAAGCCGGGCGAGGAAGGCGAAATCGAATTCCGCAATGTGAGCTTCGCCTACCCCGACTCGCGTCACGCCATGCTCGAAGGCGTCAATTTCAAGGCGAAGAAGGGTCAGACGGTGGCGTTCATCGGCTCGACCGGCTCCGGCAAATCGTCCCTCATCAACCTCGTGCCGCGTTTCTACGACGCCACGCAAGGCGAGGTGCTCGTCGACGGCGTCAACGTGCGCGACGTCGCATGCGCGGCGCACGGTGTCGTCGTCGCGGTCCGTATCTCCGTACGCGACGTTGCTGGCGATCGTTCCCTTGAACAGGAACGACTGCTGCGGCACGTAGCCGATCTTGTCGCGCAACGCCTTCAGCTTGTA
>ENA-OQCP01000620-OQCP01000620.1-human-gut-metagenome-genome-assembly--contig:-NODE-620-length-15629-cov-2.665914_pt1 | contig 15629 bp, 19 predicted proteins | sample MGYA00242760_ERZ504583 | MGnify/ENA primary metagenome ERZ504583 (study PRJEB26092, sample SAMD00036308) | human gut metagenome | host: Homo sapiens | study: EMG produced TPA metagenomics assembly of...
CCTGCTGGACGATCCGCGCCGCCCCGCGGGAGATGGCGGACGAAGCGTGGAGCCTGCCGCAAGGGCGCTGAGCGAGATTCTGGAGCTGGACTACGCCGAAACACTGGCAAAATTCAGCCAGCGGACCTCCAACGATTGCCTGCTGCGCCGCCGCGTGGACAAGGCGATGGCCGATGCGGTCCGGGATTGGTGCCGCGACAACGGTGTGCAGGGTGTTCAGATCCGACAGGACACAAAGCGCGTCTACCCGCAGGGGAATTTTATGGGCGGTATCCTTGGTTTTACCGATGTGGACAATGCAGGGCTGTGGGGGCTGGAGCTGCGCTACAATGACGAGCTGACAGGGGAGAACGGGCGCATCCTGACCGCCAAAAACGCATGGGGCTACGACATGCCAACCCACTACCAGACCCTTGTGGATGCGGTGCCCGGCAACACGCTGACCCTTACGATCGACGCTCAGATCCAGCACTGGCTGGAAAGTGCGCTGTCCGCCGCCGTGGCCGAGCATCATGTTGCCGAGCGGGGTGTCGGCATCGTTATGGATATACACACCGGCGCGGTGCTGGCAATGTCCTGCCAGCCGGACTACGACCCCAACTCACCGCGCAGCCTTATAAACAAGGAAGCCCGTGATACGGTGAACGCCCTGCAGGGCGAGGAACGCAGCGCCGCCCTGCAGCGGGCGCAGCAGGCGCAGTGGCGCAACAAGGCCATCAGCGACCTGTACGAGCCGGGCAGTGTGTTCAAGCTTATTACGGCTGCGGCGGCGCTGGACAGCGGTGCCTGCAAGCCCACGGACTATTTTACCTGCGCGGGCAGGATCACGGTGGCGGGCACACGGTTCCGCTGCGCCAACGGCCATATCCACGGCAGCGAGACCTTTGCCAGGGGGCTGGCCGTCAGCTGCAACCCCTGCTTTATCCAGATCGGCGCGAGGCTTGGCAAGGAGCGCTTCTGCGACTATTTCGCGGCATTTGGACTGCGGGAGCCGACCGGCATTGACCTGCCGGGCGAGATACGCCGCAGCGAGTACTACACGGCCGACCGGATGGGTCCGGTGGAGCTGGCAAGCTGCTCCTTCGGGCAGAGCAGCAAGGTGAGCTACCTGCAGATGCTTACGGCCGTCTGCGCGGTGGTCAACGGCGGGAAGCTGATGCAGCCGTATCTCGTCAGCAAAATCACCGCGCCGGACGGGCAAGTCATAAAGGAGATAGAGCCTGTGGTGAAGCGGCAGGTCATCAGCGAGGAAACCTCGGCCACGATGTGCCGCCTGATGGAGGGCGTTGTGACCGGCGGCACCGGCAAACAGGCGGCTGTGGCGGGCTATCGTGTCGGCGGCAAAAGCGGCACCAGCCAGAAGCTGGACAGCGCCAACGAGGGGGCGCGCATCGCAAGCTTTGTGTCGGTCGCGCCCATAGATGACCCCAAAATTGCGGTGCTGGTCTGTCTGGACGAACCCCACAGCTGGACCACCAGCGGCGGCGCTCTCTCTGGCCCGGTCTGTGCGAGGTGCTGAAAAAGGCGCTGCCGTATATCGGTATAAAACCAACGGTGTAGGGTGATGGCAAACGGGAAAAGCCCCTCAGGCCTCGCAGGCTCGGCCAGCTCCCCTGTAAGGGGAGCCTTTTTACGCGGGCACAAGCTGAAAATCCCTCTTGACATTTCCCAAACCTGTGCTATACTTGTAAAGTGCGCAAACGAACAGTTAGATTGCGAACAATTAGAAATCTAACTGATTTTTGCTTGAAAATCAGAACAGGAGGGAAGAAATGTGCGTTGAATCGCAAAATGAATGCGGCTGCTGTGCCGATGTTCACTTCGGCGCACTGCTGAACCAGACCGCGCGGGTCATACGCAGGGCGCTCGATGCCCGCATTTCCGGCGTCAACCCGGATCTTTCCGGTGTGCGGGGCATGGTGCTGGGCGACATTGTCCGCGGCAACCGCAGCGGGCGGGATGTCTACCAGCGCGATATTGAGCAGTGGTTCAACATCCGCCGCTCAAGCGTGACGGCGATGCTGCAGGGGATGGAGCAGGACGGGTTTATCACCCGCTGTGCGGTTGAGAAGGACGCCCGCCTGAAACGGCTGGTGGCTACAGACAAGGGCCGTGCCTGCCATGAACAGATCGAAGCCTGCATTGCGAAGTTTGAGGATGATCTGCAGGCCGGCATTGACCCGCAGCAGGCTGCCGCGGCCCGCGCTGTGCTGGAGCTGACGCTGAAAAACGCGCAGCATATCCTGGAAGAAGGAAATATAACACAAGAGAGGGGAAATACCACTTGTTAAAAACACTCGGACGCGAAACAAAAGGCTTTCGGCTGGTATCCGTGCTGACACCGGTCTTTATGATCGCGGAAGTCATCATGGAAATGATCATCCCGAGGCTGATGGCCTCCATCATTGACAACGGCGTTACGCCGGGCAATATGCAGGTCATCTACACGGTCGGCGCACAGATGATCGTGCGGCGCTTTTCGGCCTGCTGTTCGGTATTTTGGGCGCTGTTGCCGGCTCACATGCGGCCACCGGCTTTGCCCGCAACCTGCGCCGCGCAATGTTCCGCAACATCCAGACCTTCAGCTTCGCCAACATCGACAAATACTCCACGGCGGGCCTTGTCACCCGCATGACCACCGATGTGACGAATATCCAGAACGCCTACCAGATGCTGCTGCGCATGTCGATCCGCGCGCCTGCCAGCATGATCGTGGCGCTGATCATGTCCTTTGCCATCAATCGTGAGCTGGCAAGCGTCTATCTGGTCGCTGTTATCCTGCTGGGCGGCGCGCTCGTCTTTATCATGAGCCGCGCCACCAAGTACTTCGGCGAGGCCTTCCGCAAATATGATGACCTGAACGAGAGCGTGCAGGAGAATGTCTCCGCCATCCGCGTGGTCAAGGCCTATGTCCGCGAGGATTTTGAGGGCAAAAAGTTCAAAAAGGCCAGCGAGAATGTCCGCCGCCTGCTTATGCGCGCCGAGATGATCCTTGCATGGAACGCCCCGCTCATGCAGCTGACCGTTTACAGCTGCATCCTGCTGATCTCCTGGCTGGGTGCACAGCTCATTGTCAGCTCCGGCGCGACCGCCTTCACCACCGGCGATCTGATGAGCATGCTGAGCTACTGCATGAACATCCTGATGAGCCTGATGATGCTCTCGACGGTCTTTGTCATGATCACGATGTCTATGGCCTCCGCAAGGCGTGTGGCCGAGGTGCTGGACGAGCAGTCCGACCTCAAGAATGGTGCGGACCCCGTCATGGAGGTCAAGGACGGCTCGGTCAAGTTCGATCATGTCAGCTTTGCCTACAAGAAGGACGGCGAAAAGGCACTGGAGGATATCGACCTCGAAATCAAATCCGGCGAGACCATCGGCATTATCGGCGGCACCGGCTCGGCCAAGTCCAGTCTGGTGCAGCTGCTGCCCCGCCTGTACGATGCGACCGAGGGCCGCGTCATCATCGGCGGTGTCGATGTACGCAGCTATGATCTGGACACGCTGCGCAACAATGTGGCCATGGTGCTGCAGAAGAACGAGCTGTTCAGCGGTACGATTGCCGACAACCTGCGCTGGGGCAACCCCAACGCCACCGACGCCGAGATCGAGGACGCTGCAAGCAGGCCTGCGCCGATGAGTTTATCGAGCGCTTCCCCGATAAGTACCAGACCCACATCGAGCAGGGCGGCAACAATGTCTCGGGCGGCCAGAAGCAGCGCCTCTGCATTGCCCGCGCGCTGCTGAAAAAGCCCCGCATCCTGATTCTCGATGACTCGACCTCCGCCGTCGATACCGCCACAGACGCGAAGATCCGCCACTCCTTTGCCGAGAAGATCCCCGGCACGACGGTGTTTATCATCGCCCAGCGCATCTCCTCCGTCGAGAATGCGGACAAGGTGCTTGTGCTGGATAACGGTAGGGTCAGCGGCTTTGACACCCCCGCCAACCTGCTCAAAAACAACGCGATCTATCAGGATGTCTACAACAGCCAGACCAAAGGCTCCGGCGATTTTGATGAGAAGGGAGGGGAGGCCTGATGGCACAGCAAGCGAAAGTGGTAAAAGTCGGCCCCGGCGGGCGCAATAACGGCCCCCGCCCCAAGGTCGAAAACCCCGGCAAGGTGTTCAAGCGTATCCTTGGGTATGTCATGAATCAGTACAAGGCGCAGGTCATCATCGTGCTCTGCTGCATTCTGCTGGCAGTGTTTGCCCAGCTGCAGGGCGTCATGTTTTCCCAGACGCTGATTGACGGTTACATTCTGCCGTTGCTGCGTTCGGGCGGCACGGATTTCAGCGGTCTGGCCGCCGCCATCCTGCGTGTGGCTTCGTTCTACTGTATCGGTATTGCTGCTATCTTTGTGCAGAACCGTTTAATGGCCCGCATCACACAGGGCACGCTGAAGAATCTGCGTGACGAGATGTTCACCCACATGCAGACGCTGCCCATCAAATATTTTGATACCCACGCCCACGGCGACATCATGTCGATCTACACCAACGACATCGACACCCTGCGCCAGATGATCAGCCAGAGCCTGCCCCAGCTGGTCAACACGATCGTCACGCTGGTCGGCGTGCTGGCATCGATGATTTACCTCAGTATCCCTCTGACGCTGCTGGCGCTGGCAATGGTCGGCGTTATGCTGCTGGTCACGAAGTATCTGACCGGAAACTCCGGCAAATACTTCCTCAGGCAGCAGCAGGAGCTGGCAAGGTCAACGGCTACATTGAAGAGATGATGAACGGCCAGAAGGTCGTCAAGGTGTTCTGCCATGAGCAGATCGCCATCGACGAGTTCGACAAGCTCAATGATGAGTTGTTCCAAAGCGCCGACAAGGCCAACGCCTACTCTCTGGTGGCGATGCCGGTCAACGGCCAGCTGGGCAACCTGAGCTATGTCTTCTGCGCTATCATCGGTGGCGCGCTGGTTATCAGCGGCTTCGGCGGCAATCTGTCTCTGGGCGGGCTGGCCAGCTTCCTTGTGCTGAACCGCCAGTTCAACCAGCCCATCAGCCAGATCTCCATGCAGCTGAACTCGGTCGTCATGGCATTGGCCGGCGGTGCGCGTATCTTTGCCCTGCTGGACGAGAAGCCCGAGGTCAACGAGGGCGATGTGACGCTGGTCCACGCGAAATATCTGGCGGACGATTCCGTCACCGAGGCGGACGAATCCACAGCACCTGGGCGTGGAAACATGTGGGTGCTGACGGAAAGCCCAGCTACACCGAGCTGAAGGGTGACATCGTCTTTAAGGATGTTGATTTCGGCTACGATGAGAAGAAGATCGTTCTGCACGACATCAACCTTTACGGCCGCCCGGGCCAGAAAATCGCCTTTGTCGGCTCCACCGGCGCCGGCAAGACGACCATCACCAACCTGATCAACCGCTTCTACGATATCCAGAAGGGCCAGATCTACTATGACGGTCTGGACATCAAGGCCATTGAGAAGGACGCGCTGCGCTCCTCGCTGGGCATCGTGCTGCAGGATACCCACCTGTTCACCGGCACGGTTATGGAGAATATCCGCTACGGCCGCCTGACTGCCACCGATGAGGAGTGCATGGCCGCTGCCAGACTGGCGAACGCCGATACCTTCATCAAGCATCTGCCCGAGGCTACAACACGATGCTGACCGGTGACGGCACGAACCTGAGTCAAGGCCAGCGCCAGCTGCTGGCCATCGCCCGCGCCGCTGTTGCCGACCCGCCGGTGCTGATCCTCGATGAGGCAACCTCCTCCATCGACACCCGCACCGAGAAGCTTGTGCAGGACGGCATGGACGGCCTGATGTACGGCCGCACCACCTTCGTCATTGCCCACCGTCTGTCCACGGTGCGCAACTCCGACTGCATCATGGTTTTGGAGCAGGGCCGTATCATCGAGCGCGGCACCCATGACGAGCTGATCGCCCAGAAGGGGCGTTATTACCGGCTGTACACCGGCAATTTTGCCGAGAACAGCTGATACTGCAGCGGTCGAAAAAGGTCGAAAATCAGCCTGAAATCAATCAAAACTGCCGGGATAGCTTGTGCTGCCCCGGCAGTTTTTGTGCAAAATGCCGCAACAGCGCGAAAAAGTTGACGGACAGGAAAAAAGTGGTTATAATAGGATGCGTAGACACGCAAAATGCAGTGTCTTACGCTGCGGCCTGAGGGAAAAAACGGCCGCCCTGAAGGTAGTTTACTTTTTATGATAAACAGGAGGGTATTGCATTATGGCACCCAGAAAGAAGATCGCACAGACTGTACTTACCGAGGGTAAGTTCTACACCATCAGCGCCGCCAACGGCAAGGTTGTTGAGGTTGCTGATTATAACATTGACAACGGCGCAAAGATCCAGCTGATGGATAATGCCAACTTTGAGTGGCAGCAGTGGGGCTTTGTCGCAGCGGGCGACGGCGTCTACCGCATTCAGAACCGTTTCACCGGCAAGATGATGGATCTGGATATGGGCGGCGTCAGCGACGGCACCCGCGTCCACCAGTGGGAGGGCGCACAGGCCTCCAGCCAGCTGTGGGTCGTGGAGCTACCAACGATGGCCGCGTCAAGATCAAGTCCAACCTGGCCGGCAAACTGCTGGACCCCGGCATGGCTACCGAGAACGGCACTGTGCTGCAGATCTGGGCCGATGTCAACGGCGATAACCAGTTCTGGACCATTGATGAGGTGACCCGCAAGCCCAAGACCAGCGTCAAGGCCACCACTGTCAAGGCCAAGGCTGCTGCCGAGAAGGCTGCTACCGAGGTCGTCAAGGCCGCAAAGCCCGCCGCCGAGAAGGCTGTCAAGGCTGCCAAGCCCGCTGTCGAAAAGACCGTTGAGGCCGCGAAGCCTGTTGTCGAGAAGGCTGTCAAGGCTGCTGAGCCTGTTGTTGAAAAGACGGTCGAGGCTGTGAAGCCTGCCGCCGAGAAGGCTGTTGAGGCCGCGAAGCCTGTCGTTGAGAAGCTGTCAAGGCCGCCGAGCCTGTTGTCGAAAAGACGGTCGGGACTGTGAAGCCTGCCGCTGAGAAGGCTGTTGAGGCCGTCAAGACTGCCGCTGCCAAGGCCAACACCCGCAAGGGCGGCAAGGGCAAGCGCCGCAAGTAATTTGCTTTGAACTTTTTCCCTGCAATTTTTGTGCTGTAACGAGAAAACCCCGCCCCTCAGGATGCAGTTCCTGACGGGGCGGGGTTATTTTTTGTTTGTGGCTGAAAAGCCTTCCCTACGGGGAAAGGTGGCCCGAAGGGCCGGATGAGGGCGAGCGTGCCAGTATTGCCCGTGAACGAGCAACTGCGGAAACGCTGCCTCATCAGTCACCTGCGGTGACAGCTTCCCCCACGGGGGAAGCCTTCAGACTTACCCCAGCGCCGCGATGCTCTCCTTGAGCTTGGCCAGCTTATCCTGGGCGGCGGTCAGCTTGGCGCGGGTCTCCTCCACCAGCTTGGCGGGGGCCTTCTCAACAAACTTCGGTTCTTGAGCTGATTCTCGAACATGGTCAGCTCCTTCTCGGCCTTCGCCATCTCCTTGTTCAGGCGGGCCAGTTCCTTCTCACGGTCGATCAGCTCCATCATCGGGATAAAGCCCTTGGCATCGGGGGTGGCCACATTGACCATGCCCTCGGTGCTGCCGGTGTACTTGCCGGTGACAGTCACATCGGTCGCAAAGGCGAAGCGGGCCAGATAGGCGCCGCCCTTCTCAAAGGCGGCCGGGCTGGCGGTCTCGATGATCATGCTCGTCTTTTTGGCCGGGTGAACATTCATCTCGGCGCGCATGGCGCGGACGGCCTTGATGTAGTCCATCAGCTTTTCAAAGTTAGCGCAATCCTCGGCCAGATCTTCATGTTCTCATCGCCGGGCCACTTCTCGGTCATGATGGTCTCGCCGCTGCCGGGCAGGGCCTGATAGAGCTCCTCGGTGATGAACGGCATGAAGGGGTGCAGCAGCTTGAGCGCCTTGTCCAGCACATAGACCAGCACCTTGCGGGCGGCATCGGCGGCGGCTGCGTCCTCGCCGTTCAGGCGGGTCTTGCAGATCTCGATATACCAGTCGCAGTAGACTCCCAGATGAAGTTCTCGACCTTTTCGGCGGCCAGACCCAGCTCGTACTTGTCAAGGTTGGCGGTGGCCTCGGCGGCGACTTGGCCAGCTCGGACAAAATCCACTTGTCGCTCATGTCAAGCAGCTCCTCGGCGGGCAGACCCGGCTCAAAGTCCTCGGGCAGGTTCATCTGCACAAAGCGGGAGGCATTCCACAGCTTGTTGGCAAAGTTGCGGCAGGCAAGCACTTTTTCGTCGCTGTAGCGCATATCGTTGCCTGCGGTGGAGCCGATGATCAGCATCATGCGCAAAGCGTCCGCGCCGTACTGCTCAATGACCTCCAGCGGGTCAATGCCGTTGCCCAAGGATTTGGACATCTTGCGGCCCTGACTGTCGCGGACGATGCCGTGGATCAGCACCGTGTCAAACGGTGCCTTGCCGGTGTAGGCGAGGCCGGAGAAAATCATGCGGGACACCCAGAAGCCGATGATGTCATAGCCGGTGACCAGCGTATTGGTGGGATAGAAATACTTGTAATCCTCGGCGTTCTCGTTGGGCCAGCCCAGCGTGGAGAAGGGCCACAGCGCACTGCTGAACCAAGTGTCCAGCGTGTCGGGATCCTGGGTCAGCTTAGTGCTGCCGCACTTGGGGCAGCTGCAGGGAGCATCCTTGGAAACTACGGTCTCGCCGCAGTCATCGCAGTACCACGCGGGGATCTGGTGGCCCCACCACAGCTGGCGGCTGATGCACCAGTCACGGCCGCCCTTCATCCAGTTGATGTAGTTCTTGGTGAAGCGGTCGGGCACGAACTTGATCTCGCCCTTCTCAACGCTCTCGATGGCGGGCTTGGCCAGCGGCTCCATCTTGACGAACCACTGCTTGGAGACCATCGGCTCAATGACGGAGTGGCAGCGGTAGCAGGTGCCGACCTCATGGGTCAGGGGCTCGGTCTCTTTCAGCGCACCGCATGCCTCCAGATCGGCCAGAATGGCCTTGCGGGCCTCCAGCGCGGTCATGCCGGCATATTTGCCGCAGTCCAGAACATCCGGCTCATCGGCAGCTGCGCGGCCGGCGGCCTTCTCGGCATCGACGGCGCCTTGTCGGCAGCACCGGTCATGTGGCCGTCGTAGGTCAGCACACGGATCATCGGCAGATCGTGGCGCTTGCCGACCTCAAAGTCGTTGGGGTCGTGGGCGGGGGTGATCTTCACAACGCCGGTGCCCTTCTCCATGTCGGCATGCTCATCACAGACGATGGGGATCTCACGGCCCAGCAGGGGCAGCACGACATGGCAGCCGTGCAGATGCTTGTAGCGCGGATCCTCCGCATTGATGGCAACGGCGGTATCGCCAAGCATCGTCTCGGGGCGGGTGGTGGCCAGCTCCAGCATCTCGCCGGTCTCCTTGACCGGGTAGAGCAGGTGCCAGAAGCTGCCCTCCTTGCTCTCATACTCGACCTCTGCGTCCGAGATGGAGGTGTTGCAGTGGGGGCACCAGTTGACCATACGGTTGCCGCGGTAGATCAGCCCCTCGTTGTACAGGCGAACGAACACCTCCTTGACGGCGTCAGAGCAGCCTCGTCCATCGTGAAGCGCTCGCGCTGCCAGTCGCAGGAGCAGCCCAGCTTTTTCAGCTGGCTGACGATGCGGTTGCCGTAGGTGTTCTTCCAGTCCCACGCGCGCTCCAAAAAGCCGTCACGGCCGACCATCTCCTTGGTCAGACCCTCCTCGCGCATCTTGGCCACGACCTTGGCTTCGGTCGCAATGGAGCATGGTCGGTGCCGGGCACCCACAGGGCGGCGTAGCCCTGCATCCGCTTGTAGCGGGTCAGAATGTCCTGCCAGGTTTCGTCCATGGCGTGGCCCATGTGCAGCTGGCCGGTGACGTTCGGCGGCGGCATTACGATGGTAAACGGCTTTTTGCTGCGGTCGATCTGGGTGTGGAAATACCCCTTGTCGCACCAGTTCTGGTAGATGCGGTCCTCGGTGCCCTGCGGGGCGTACTGTTTGGCGAGTTCTTTCGGCATGTGATAAAACCTCCTGATAAATGTGCGGGGCGCTTTGCGCAAAAAGAAAAGCCGCCCATGAGTTATCATGGGACGGCCTGAATAAATTCAAGTCGCGGTACCACCCAAGTTGCCCGGCTACGGGCCGCTTTGCGGCAGGCCGAACAGCCCGCCTGCCCGGATAACGGCGGCAAACCCGGATGCGGCTGGCAGGGGAAGCACCCCTCTCACCGCATCTGCTTGAAAGTGACAGCGCCCGCCGCGCTCTGCCGGGCTTGCATCAACCCCCGGCTTGCTGCAAAAGTACGATTCGGGCACACTCTTTCGCACTGCATTTGTATCTTATAATGTACCGCAGTGCGGGGAATTTGTCAAGGGCATCGCCGGATAAAATAAATGCGCTTACGCCCACTTTTCCCATACATCGGGGCAGTACCCCACGGTGGCCAGCCTGCCGTTGCGCACAATGGGCTGGCGGATGAGCTGCTGGTTCTCAAACAGCTTGTCCGCCTGCTGGCTTTCGTCCAGCCATTGCAGCAGTGCCAGCGTGTCCTTGTCCTTTGCGCTCTCATCGACAAGCTGCGCCCACCCGCCGACGGCGCGGCAGACATTGTCGAACTCGCCGCGCTCATGCCTTTTTCCTTCATGTCGATCATCTGGAATTTGATACCGCGCTCCTTGAACCAGCGCTGCGCCTTTTTGGTGTCAAAGCTCTTGTTCGTGCCGAAAATCTGGATGTTCATGGTCATTCCCCCCGCAAAATACATTTTTTTTCATTAGAATACCACAAAAACCGTACCGTGACAACTTACAAGGCCGGGCCTATAGTATGAGGGAAACTGCAGCAGGGCGCTTGCTCTTATGCGGGCTGCGTGCTATAATACAGGTTTATAGAGGAGTATCTATAAAGGAGTATTATGGAAAAAGAAAGAACCAGTCCGTGGCTGATCTTGTTCCGCGTGGTATTTACGGCGGCGCTGATCGCCTGCATTATGTTTATCTTTCGCAACTCACTGGAAAACGGTGCCCAGTCGTCCGCACGCAGCCAAGCCGTCATGCAGCTGGTCAACAGTGCGCTGGCCAAGGTGCATCTCGGCCCATTGTCGGAGCATCTGATCCGTAAGCTCGCGCACTTTTCGGAGTTTGCGCTGGAGGGCTTTCTGCTGATGCTCTGCATCCGCGTGTACACAAAGCATTTTGTGCGGCATATGAGCTGGCCGCTGCTGGGCGGTATGACAACGGCGTTGATGGACGAAACGATCCAGCTGCACAGCCCCAACCGCACCTCGTCGGTGGTGGATGTCTGGATCGATATGTCCGGCGTCGTGGCGGGACTGCTGTTTGCACTCATCATCCTGCTGATCGTGCGCGGTGTTACCGCATTCATCCGCGTCAAGCAGGAGAACCGCGCCCTGCGCGCCGAGAGCGCGGAGCTGCGCCGCCGTGAGCATGAGCGTCTGGCGCGCGTGCTGCCCACCGCGCCCACGAGGCGCAGCTGAACCGCCCGGAACCCGATGATGACGAATACGATGAGGAGGACGAAGAATGACGACCCAACAGGCAATCGAGGCCCTGCACGCCCTGCCGCGTATGGGGCAGGGGAAACCCGGCCTTGCCGCATGCAAAATCTGATGGACCACTTGGGCAACCCGGAAAAGGACCTGCAGTGCATCCATATTGCGGGCACAAACGGCAAGGGCAGCCTTGCGGCGATGACCTCTGCGATCCTGACGGCGGCAGGCTATAAGACCGGCCTGACCATCAGCCTATGTGGTGGACTTCCGCGAGCGGTTCCAGATCGATGGCGAGATGATCCCGCCCCGCACGCTGGCCAGCCTGACCCAGAAGGTCATGGACGCAGCGGATGCCATCGAGGCCGAGGGCGGCGAGAAGCCTGTGGAGTTTGAGGCCGTCACTGCGCTGGCGCTACTCTGGTTTGCCCGCGAAAAGTGTGATCTGGTCGTGCTGGAGACCGGCCTTGGCGGGCGCTGCGACGCAACAAACGTCGTGCCCCACAAGCTCGTGGCAGCCATCACAAAGATTGGCTATGACCACATGGAAGTCTTGGGAGATACCCTTGATAAAATTGCCGCCGAGAAGGCCGGTATTATAAAAGAAGGCAGCGTCGTCGTCAACTATCCCGACCAGCCTGCGGAGGCTATGGGGCCGATCCTGACCGCTGCGGCCGAAGCCCACACCAGCATCATCACGCCCGACAAGGATGATCTGACTCTGCTGCGCGGCAAGCGGCTGGAAAACCGCATCGACTACGGCGGCTATCGCGCCGCACTGGGCCTGCCCGGCACGCACCAGGCTAACCACGCCGCCATGGCTGTCGAGATCGCGCTGGCTCTCTGGCGCGAGTTCGGCTATGATATTTCGGACGACGCCATTCTGCAGGGCCTTGCCGCTGCGCGGATGCCTGCCCGCATCGAGGTGCTGCGCCGCCATCCGCTCCTGCTGCTGGACGGCTGCCACAACCCGGACGGCGCCAAAATGCTGGCTGCGACCCTGACCCGCGCCGATTTCGAGGAAAATCTCGTCGGCGTGCTTGGCGTGCTGGCCGACAAGGACTATAAGGATATGCTGTCCGATCTGGCGCCCTGCTTTGCCAAGGTCTACACCGTCACCCCCAACTGCCCCCGCGCACTGAGCGCCGAGGACTTGCAGAAGGAAGCGCGCTTCCACATGGATGCCGAGCTGCCGACAATGTGCCGGACGCCCTGCGCAAGGCCATTGACTATGCCGATGAGAACAATCTGGCCGGCGTTGTGGTCTGCGGCTCGCTTTATCTTGCGGCGGAGGCCCGCCCACTTCTCCTCAAGGAAGCAGAAAAATAACCGCCTCCCGCACAATTCCAACAAAATATGCACCCTGAAGCCTGTATCATAACGGTACAGGCTTTTCTTTATGCTGTAGGGGGAATTTTATCCATCCCGGCCCGCAACCACCAACCTGCTGCAACTCTATTACAAAAGGGGACAACCTTCCATGGCCAAAGTAACCTTCATCCCGGGCAGCGGCACCCTTGCCGCCTACCTCAGCGGCGAGATCGACCACCACGCCGCCCAATCGCTGCGGCGGGAGATCGACGCGCAGATAGATGACCGCCTTCCGGAATTGCTGACGCTGGATTTCTCGGGCGTCACCTTTATGGACTCCTCCGGTGTGGGGCTCATTCTGGGGCGCGGCCGGCATATCGGCGCACTGGGCGGACGGCTGACCGTCCAGAATCCGCCCCGGGCGGTGCAGCGAATGCTCGATCTTGCTCACATAACCTACGCCTGAACGGAGGAAAAGACGATGAAGATGCTCAATCAGGTCAAGCTTACCTTCGCGGGGCGCTCTGTCAATGAGGGCTTTGCCCGCGCCGCACTGGCGGCGTTTCTGGTCCAGCTGGACCCGACTGTGCCCCAGCTGGCGGATATAAAAACTGCAGTGTCGGAGGCTGTGACCAACTGTATCGTGCATGCCTATCCAGATCATATCGGCCCTGTGACAGTGACGGCGGCCATCTATGAGGTGGAATCGTTCGTATTACGATATCCGACCGTGGTGTCGGCATCCCGGATGTCGCCAAGGCAATGGAACCGATGTTCACGACAGGTGACGCCGAGGAACGAGCCGGCCTCGGCTTTGCTGTTATGCAGAGCTTTATGGATAAGGTCCGGGTTTCGTCTGCCCCGGGGCGCGGAACCCGTGTGACCCTGACAAAGCGCCTGCAGGCCCGCACCTGACCCTCTACATATATAAAAGGAGGGGACAGCCATGCCTGCCGATATCCGACAGCTGCCGCGTGAAGAATTTATCGAAAAGAATCTGGGACTCGTACACGCCTGTGCCGGAAGGTTCAAGGGGCGGGGCATCGAATACGAGGAGCTATACGCTGCAGGCTGTCTGGGTCTGGTCAAGGCCTGCGATGGATTTGACACCGGCCGCGGCGTCTGCTTTTCCACCTACGCCGTACCGGTCATTCTGGGCGAGATCAAAAAGCTGTTCCGGGACGGCGGCACAGTCAAGGTAAGCCGCTCTCTCAAGGAGCTGTCGCTGAAGATCAATCAAGAGCGGGAGCGCTGTCTGAAGCGTACCGGGCAGGAGCCGGGCGTCACCGAGCTGGTGGAAACCCTGGGCACGACCCCGGAGCAGATCGCCCTCGCCATCCGAGCCTCGCTGCCGGCCCTGAGCCTGACGCCCACCGATGATGAGGACGGTCTGAAGGAATTCGATGTGCCCATCGACTCCCCGGAGGAAGCACTTTCTGACCGGATCGGCCTTGCAGAGGTGATGGGCAGGCTCAGCGAAGGGGATCGTCGGCTTATCCGTCTGCGTTTTTTCGCAGGCCGAACCCAAAGCGAAACGGCCCGCGTTCTAGGCACAACGCAGGTCCAAATATCCCGCCGCGAGCGCCGCATCCTGAAATGGATGCGCGAACAACTGCTGGAAGCACTGTGAAATACGGCTGCAACCCAACCTGCCCCTCACGGAAACTATTCAAAAAGCGGCCCACCCGTAGGGGCGGCATACATGCCGCCCGCGCACCACGCCAATACCACCAACCTACCCCCTGCCACCCTGTAGGGGCCGGGCATGCCGGCCCGCAACCTACCCGATACCACAACTTGTGGCCAATGCGCAGCAAATTCCCAACATGCACCTTGCCCAAAAATCCCTCTCAAAATTTGTCGAAAAAATCAAAAACAACCCTTGACAACAGTCATACACATTGCTATAATAAGCAAGCTGTCCCGCGGCGGAGGCCGCGGCAAGCCCTTCTATCAACAGCTTGTGCGCTTTTTGAAGAAAACTTCTTCAAAAAACTTTCAGAAAACCTCTTGACAAACGAGAGAATCTGATATATAATATACAAGCTGTCACGGAGACGCGACAGCACAGCAGGACCTTGAAAATTGAACAAAACTGAAACTTGTGGAACCTTGATCGTGGGTTTGGAAACCCACGTTAATCAATTCCAAATTTACAAGTAATTCATACAGGACGCAAGCGATTGTGTCTGAGTGATTACAGAGATTTAACGCTTTTAAATGGCGATTAAATACCATTTATAAAGAGTTTGATCCTGGCTCAGGACGAACGCTGGCGCGCGCCTAACACATGCAAGTCGAACGGAGTCAAGAGAAGCTTGCTTTTCTTGACTTAGTGGCGAACGGGTGAGTAACGCGTGAGTAACCTGCTGGAGTGGGGGACAACAGTTGGAAACGACTGCTAATACCGCATAAGCCACGGATTCGCATGGATCTGCGGGAAAAGGATTTATTCGCTTCAGGATGGACTCGCGTCCAATTAGCTAGTTGGTGAGGTAACGGCCCACCAAGCGACGATTGGTAGCCGGACTGAGAGGTTGAACGGCCACATTGGGACTGAGACACGGCCCAGACTCCTACGGGAGGCAGCAGTGGGGGATATTGCACAATGGGGGAAACCCTGATGCAGCGACGCCGCGTGGAGGAAGAAGGTTTTCGGATTGTAACTCCTGTCGTTAGGGACGATAATGACGGTACCTAACAAGAAAGCACCGGCTAACTACGTGCCAGCAGCCGCGGTAAAACGTAGGGTGCAAGCGTTGTCCGGAATTACTGGGTGTAAAGGGAGCGC
>ENA-OQCP01000621-OQCP01000621.1-human-gut-metagenome-genome-assembly--contig:-NODE-621-length-15613-cov-2.351608_pt1 | contig 15613 bp, 19 predicted proteins | sample MGYA00242760_ERZ504583 | MGnify/ENA primary metagenome ERZ504583 (study PRJEB26092, sample SAMD00036308) | human gut metagenome | host: Homo sapiens | study: EMG produced TPA metagenomics assembly of...
AGAATTTTTGCTTACCTTCATTCAAAAAGAAAAGCCGTAAAGTCCGATAAAATTCTTGACGATTTCGGATTAGATAACACGGTTGTTCTTGAAGATATGGTAAAGTCGGGCTATCTTTACAAATCAGATGAGGCTTTCAGAAAGGTTTCGGATGCGGTTATGAAAATGGCTGCTCGACCGAACTTGCCGACAGCGACAATATCAAGCTTACCGAAAAGCAGAAAGCCGTTCTAGACCTTATCAAAATGACAGGCGGAACTTCCGTTAAAGAGGTTTGTTACTTCACGGGTGTCACAACAGGCGTTACGGATGCACTTTATAAAAAAGGTCTTATCTACTACTATGACGAAGAAGTGTTCCGTATTGAGGACAGAACAAAGGACGAAAGTCTTGCCCCTGTTGTGCTTTCTGAGCAGCAACAGCAAGCCTGTGACAACCTCTATGCCGAATATGCCAATTCAAAACCGCATACAAGCCTTTTATTCGGTGTTACGGGTTCGGGAAAAACAAGCGTTTTTATGAAACTGATTGAGCGTGTAATAAATGATAACAAGGGAATCATCGTTATGGTACCTGAAATTTCGCTTACACCGCAGTTTGTTTCAACCTTTTCAAAGCGTTTCGGCGAGCAGATTGCCGTATTTCACAGCGCACTTTCACTCGGTGAAAGGCTTGATGAATACAAGCGTGTAAAAAAAGGTCTTGCAAAAATCGTTATAGGAACACGAAGTGCCGTGTTTGCTCCGTTTGAAAAAGTCGGTCTTATCATAATGGACGAGGAACAGGAGTACAGCTATAAGTCTGAAAGCTCCCCCAGATATCATGCAAGAGAAATCGCAAAATTCAGATGCAGCTACGATAATGCCTTGCTTGTTTTAAGCTCGGCAACTCCGTCGGTTGAATCATATTACTACGCAAAAAATGGAAGATATTCGCTTAACACGCTCACCGAGAGATACGGCGATGCGGTTTTGCCGAAGGTTGTTGTCGCAGACATGAATGTTGAACAGCAAAACGGCAATGTAACGGGATTTTCCGAAACCTTGCTTGAAAATCTGCACTATAATCTTGAAAATAACAAGCAGTCAATTCTGCTTTTAAACAGACGGGGATACAACACCTTTGTAACCTGCCGAATGTGCGGTGAACCTGTTGTGTGTCCCAACTGTTCAATATCGCTCACATATCACAGCGCCAACCGCAGAATGATGTGTCACTACTGCGGATATTCCGTGCCTTACACGGAAGAATGTCCGTCTTGTCACAGCAAATCTTTAAGATTTGGCGGAACCGGCACTCAAAAGGCTGAAAGTGAAATTTCAGAGCTTTTTCCCGATGCGAGAATATTGCGTATGGATACCGACGCAACATCTTCAAAATCATCCTATGAAAAGATGATAACGGCATTTGCAGACGGTAAGTACGATATTCTTGTGGGAACACAAATGGTTGCAAAGGGACTCAATTTTCCCAATGTGACGCTTGTGGGTGTTCTCAACACTGACTATATGCTGTATGCCGATGATTACAGAAGCTACGAAAGAACATTTTCCCTTTTAACTCAGGTAGTCGGCAGAAGCGGCAGAGGTGCGTCAAAGGGTATGGCTGTTATTCAGTCCTACACTCCTGACAACTCATATCTCTATGGCGGCAAGGCAGGATTATCTTGCCTTTTACAGCACCGAAATTCAGGTCAGAAAAGCAATGCTTTATCCGCCTTTTGCGGATATCTGTCTTATCGGCTTTTCGGGTGAAAAACAGCAGCTTACAATGAAAGCGGCTAACAGCTTTTTGCAGTGCTTTGTCAGTCACGCAAGAAGCGAATACCCTGCCATGCCTTTGAGAATACTCGGTCCGTCACCTGCAAATGTTGTGAAAGTGAGCAACAAATTCAGATATAAACTTATAATAAAATGTAAGAATAACCGTGATTTCAGAGGACTGCTCTCAGCGGTTATGACAGAATTCGGAAAGAATAAGGAATTTGGAAAGGTCAGTACATATGCGGATATGAACGCTCTGACCTGTTAGCGAAAGGATATAATTTATGGCTTTAAGACAAATTGTAAAAGAGGGCGACAGCGTTCTCACAAAAAAATGCAGACCTGTCGTAAAGTTTGATGACCGCCTTGCAGATCTTATTGACGATATGATTGAAACTTTGCACAAGGCTGAGGGAGTGGGACTTGCCGCTCCTCAGGTCGGAATTTTAAGAAGAGTTGTGGTTATTGATGTCGGCGAAGGTCCGATTGAGCTTGTAAACCCGAAAATCATCGCTTACAGCGGCAAGCAGGAAACTCTTGAAGGTTGTCTTTCAATCCCCGGCAAGTGGGGTTACACAGTAAGACCTGATTATGTAAAGGTTAAGGCTCAGGACAGACACGGTGACGAATTTGTTATTGACGGCAAGGATTTGCTTGCAAAGGCTTTTTGTCACGAACTCGACCATCTTGAGGGAATTCTCTTTACTCAGGTTGCAACAAGAATGTTGACTCCTGCCGAAATTGAAGAAATGAATAGCTGATAAACAGGTGAAGATATGAAAATAATTTATATGGGTACTCCGGATTTTGCCGTACCTGCACTCAAGGCTCTTGCAAATTCGGAACATGAGGTTTGTGCCGTGTTTACACAACCCGACAAGCGAGGGGAAGAAAGATGATAATGACTCCTCCCGATGTCAAGGTGTGCGCAGAAAAGCTGAACATTCCCGTGTATCAGCCCGAAACCTTTAAGGACGGCAAACCTCTTGAAATTATCAATAAATATAATCCCGATGTCATTGTTGTTGCGGCTTACGGAAAAATTCTTCCCAAGTCGGTTCTTGACTCTGCAAAGTACGGCTGCATTAATCTTCACGGCTCGCTTTTGCCTAAATACAGAGGCGCATCTCCTATTCAGCAGAGCGTATTAAACGGTGACAGAGAAACCGGTGTAACGGCTATGCAAATGGATGTCGGACTTGACACAGGTGACATTCTGAAAGTTGTCAAAACGGAAATCGGTGTGAATGAAACCTCGGGAGAGCTTTTTGACCGTCTTTCTCTTATGGGCGGAGAGCTTATTCTTGACACACTTTCTGCTCTTGAAAAGGGCGAAATCACTCCGATTAAGCAGGACGAAAGCCTTGCAACTCACACTTCAAAAATTGACAAATCACTTTGTCCGATTGATTTTACAAAACCGGCATTTGAGGTGCATAATAAAATCAGAGGACTTAATCCATGGCCGATTGCCACAACCGAAATTAACGGTAAAAAGATAAAGGTTCATTCTTCTTTGCTCTGTGAAAAGAGCGGAAAAGCGGGAACGGTAATCAGCACAAAACCGCTGATTGTTGCCTGCGGTGAAAAGTCGGTTGAGCTTTGTGAAATTCAGCCTGAGGCAAAAAGAAAATGACCGCCGAGGCATTCCTTGCCGGCCACAAGCTTTCTGTCGGTGATGTAATCGGTTAAAAATTCCCGTCTGCAATATGCAGACAGAAAGGTGTTTGATTTATGGGCTTCTTTTACGGATTTGATATGACATATCTTGTGTTTATTGTTCCTTGTATCATAATAACATTGATTTGTCAGGTCAAAGTTAAAACAACTTTTTCAAAATATTCACAGGTAAGAAATTCAAGAAATATGACAGGCGCTCAGGCGGCTGAATATGTTCTTCGTCAGCACGGTGTAACAGGCGTCAGAATCGAGCATGTTGCAGGAAGTATGACAGATCATTTTGACCCGAGAACAAATGTAATCAGACTTTCCGACACGGTTTTTAACAGCACCTCCGTTGCGGCTGTAGGCGTTGCCTGTCATGAGGCAGGTCATGCAGTTCAGCACGCAGAAAATTATCTGCCGAACAGAATCCGTTCGTTTATTCTTCCTGTTGCAAGACTCGGTTCAAGCCTCAGTTGGATTTTTATTATAGTCGGTTTTTGTTTTACACAGAGAGTAGGTTTTGTATTTCTTTATATAGGTATAATCCTGTTTGCACTTTCCGTACTCTTTACAATCGCAACACTTCCCGTAGAGTTCAATGCGTCAAAAAGAGCGCTTGAAACAATCAGAAACGGCGAACTTCTTTACGGTGAAGAATATACAGGAGCAAAGAGAGTGCTTCAGGCAGCCGCAATGACATATGTTGCAGCGGCTCTTACTGCAATTATGCAGCTTTTAAGATTAATTATAATTGCGAACAATCGCAGAAGATAATTTATTTTGGAGATTAAAATGGCAAACACACGCAATATTGCACTGAATGTGCTGCTTAAAATTGAAAACGAGGGAGCATATTCAAATATTGCTTTGAATAATGCCATAAAGGAAAACCGTCTTTCGGGTGTTGACAGCTCTTTTGTGTCAGCACTCGTTTACGGCGTTCTGGAAAGAAGAATCACGCTTGATTATATTATCAGGTCTTATTCTAAAATTCCGTTAAGGAAAATTGAAACAAAAACGAAAAATATTCTTCGCCTTGGAATACTCCAGCTTTTGTTTATGGACAAAGTTCCCGACAGTGCGGCAGTCAACGAAAGCGTTAATCTTGCCAAAAAGCACAAACTTCAGAAATCATCGGGTTTCATAAACGGAATTCTTCGCAATATCACAAGGGCAGAGGATAAATATACATTACCCGATGAAAAGGACAGGGTTCGATATCTTTCGGTAAAATATTCTGTTCCCGAAAACATTGTAAAATTGTGGATTAATTCTTACGGAGAAAATAATACCGAACAGCTTTTGGCATCTCTTAACGGCAGAGCCAAAATCTGTTGTCGTGTTAATACCCTCAGAACAGATGCAGACACATTAATTAAGAAATTATCCGATGAGGCGTTGTTGCGGAGAAAATTCCCTTTATTGACAACGCACTCTATCTTAAAAATACAGGCTCGGTTGAAAGACTCAGAGCGTACAAGTCCGGACTTTTTCATATTCAGGATGCGTCAAGCCAGCTTTGTGTGAATTTTCTTGACGCAAAGCCTCGCAATATTATGCTTGATGTATGTTCTGCACCGGGCGGAAAGTCGTTTTCGGCGGCTCAGTATATGAACAACCGCGGCAGAATTTTTTCCTGCGATATGTTCGACCATAAGCTGAAACTGATTTCGGCAGGTGCTAAAAGGCTTGGCATCACTTGTATTTCAACGCTTCTGCGTGATGCGTCAACCAATGACACGGCACTTCCTGTGGCGGACAGAATCCTCTGCGATGTTCCGTGCAGCGGTCTTGGAATCATGTCAAGAAAGCCCGAAATCAGATACAAGGATGACCTTATTTCCAACGATTTGCCGGATTTGCAGTACAGGATTCTCTGTGCAAGTGCGGATAATCTGGCAGTAGGCGGTAAGCTTGTCTATTCTACCTGTACATTGAATCCTGATGAAAACAATAAAAACACAAAGCGTTTTCTTGAGGAACATCCCGATTTTTACGGAATACCGTTAAAACTTCCAAACGGAATTACCCGTGCATTTGATGAAGAACCATACGAAATAACACTTATGCCGCACACCTGCGGAACAGACGGATTTTACATCAGCTTATTCGGAAAGAAGGCGTCAAATTGAATAATTTAACGGATATCAAGTCAATGACGCTTGATGAGCTGACTGAATTTGTCACAGAAAACGGTTTTCCAAAGTTCAGAGCAAAGCAGATTTATGATTGGTTGTACAAAAATGTGACCGATTTTGACAATATGCGTAACATTCCTGCCGATTTAAAGGCTTTTTTGAAATCAAGTAGTTACATTTCTGTTGCAAATATTGAAAAAAAACTTGTTTCAAGGTATGATAAAACAGTCAAGTACCTTTTTTCGTTTAATGACGGCGAATGTGTAGAGTCTGTTGTAATGAGCTACAAGCACGGATATTCAATCTGTATCTCAACACAGGTTGGTTGTAAAATGGGTTGTACATTTTGTGCAACAGGCAAAAGTGGTTTTTCACGGAGTCTTGCACCGTCGGAAATGCTCGGACAGATTGAGGCTGCACAGCGTGACCTTAACATAAGAATTTCTAACATTGTCTTATGGGAATGGGCGAACCGCTTGATAATTTTGATAATGTTGTAAAATTTCTCCGACTTGTTTCGTCCGACAACGGTCTTAACATTGGAATGCGACATATTACCCTCTCAACCTGCGGTATAGTTCCGAAAATTTATGAGCTTGCAAAACTTCATCTCGGAATAACGCTTTCCGTTTCATTACACGCACCGAACGATGAGATAAGACAGCGAACAATGCCCATTGCAAGAAAGTATTCTATTGAAGAATTATTAAAGGCTTGCTCAGATTATTTCAAAACAACAGGTCGCAGAGTTACATTTGAATACTCTATGATAAGCGGAGTTAATGACAGCGATGAAAACGCAAGAGAGCTTGCAAGACGACTTGAGGGTACACAAAGCCATGTTAATCTGATCCCCGTCAATACTGTTGAGGGAACAGGCTACTTAAAAAGCAATATTAAAAGACAGCAGGCATTCATAAATATTCTTGCTGCTAAAAATATCGGAGCAACCGTGCGCAGAACACTCGGAAGTGACATAAACGCATCGTGCGGTCAGCTCAAAAGAAAGCATATTGAAGAAGGAGGTAAATAACTTGGAAGTATTCAGCAAAAGTGATATCGGACTTGTTCGTAATCAGAATCAGGATGACTGTCGCTTCGGAGTTATTTCTCCCAGCTGTGTCTGGGCAGTTGTGTGTGACGGAATGGGCGGTGCAAACGGCGGTAATATTGCCAGCGCAACGGCAGTTGATTATATCAGCACCAAAATTACCGATTTGTACAAAGATGATATGACCAAGGAGCAGATTGGCGAGCTTATGGCAGAAATTGTTGTCAATGCCAATATGAAAGTCTTTGAAATGTCCATGAAAGATCCCGAGCTCACGGGTATGGGAACTACATGTGAATTTGTCTTTGTAAAAGATACAACCGTTCATGTTGTTCATGTCGGTGACAGTCGCACATACGCTATCAGAGGCGGTAAAATCAAGCAGCTTACAGAGGATCATTCCGTTGTTCAGGAAATGGTTAGAAGAGGCGAGCTTACATATGAGCAGGCGCAAAATCATCCGAACAAGAACTTTATAACAAGGGCGCTCGGCATAAAACCGTCCGTTCGCCTTGACTATATTGAAGCCAACTTTATTTACGGTGATGTTCTTCTCATCTGTACCGACGGACTTTCAAATTGCGTCACAACAGGAGATATGGTCAAAATCTGCCATGAAAACCGTGGCGAAGGTCTTATCACAAAGCTTGTTGACAAGGCGAAAGACGGCGGAGGTTCTGATAATATCACAGCTACCGTAATTTACTAAGGATAGGAGTTGACCGTTTTGGATAAATATTTGGGCAAAAGACTTGACGGAAGATATGAAATCCACGAGCTTATCGGTGTCGGCGGTATGGCAAATGTTTACCGTTGTACCGATACAGTTGATGACCGTGAAGTTGCCGTAAAAATTCTTAAAGACGAGTATCTCAACAATGAGGAGTTTATCCGCCGTTTCAAAAATGAATCAAAAGCCATTGCAATGCTTTCACATCCGAATATTGTAAAGGTGTATGATGTAAGCTTTGGCGATATGATTCAGTATATCGTAATGGAATATATTGACGGCATTACCCTCAAAGAATATATTGATCAGCAGGGCATTATTGAGTGGAAGGACGCAATCCACCTGACCGCACAAATTCTAAAGGCTTTACAGCACGCTCACGAGTGCGGAATTGTACACCGTGATATAAAGCCGCAAAATATTATGCTTTTGCAGGACGGTACAATCAAAGTTACCGATTTCGGTATTGCAAGATTTTCCGATAAATCGACACGCACAATGACAGAACAGGCAATCGGCTCTGTTCACTACATTGCCCCTGAACAGGCAAGAGGTGACGCAACTGACGGAAAAACAGACATTTATTCTGTCGGTGTAATGCTCTATGAAATGCTTACGGGAAAGCTTCCGTTTGACGGCGACAGTGCCGTTACAATTGCGCTTATGCAGTTGCAGTCAACACCGAAGCATCCCCGTGAAATCAATCCGGGAATCCCGATAGGTCTTGAGCAGATTACTATGAAGGCAATGGAAAAGCTTCCGTCCGACAGATACACTTCTGCCGCAGAAATGCTTTCCGATATCGAAAGATTCAGACTTAATCCGTCAATCGTTTTTGATTACGGCAACAAGTCTTTTGTTGATAATCAGCCACAAAGTTTGTTCACTCTCTGCGTGACAGCGGGGTAAGAAATAAAATTGACAACGAGGCAACCAAAGTAGTTGATATGCCGCAGGACGATGTTGTTGTTAAAGAAGAACAGTTTGCCGATGAGGATTTTGTAAAGGAACATAAGCCGTCATACTATGCAGTCAAGGGTATTGTAATTGCGGCTGTTGCAGTATGTGCAATTTTCTTTGCGCTTGCAATGTTCAGAGGCTGCTCAACCTCACAGGCTAAGGATGTTGAAGTTCCCGATTATGTCGGCAAATCCTTTGTTTCAATAAAAGAAAATAACCCGAATGATTTTAAGTTTGAGGTTAAGAGTGAATATGATGAGTCAAAGGAAATGGGCGTAATTCTTGATCAAGAGCTAAGGGCGGTTCAATGAAGGTTAAGTCAGGCTCAACAATTACGGTAACCGTAAACGGAACGGACACAGAGGTTTCTGTTCCTTATGTAACCAATTACAGCGAAAAAGAGGCTTCTCAGGCTCTCAAGGAAAAGAATCTTATTCCTGAAATTGTCTATGTAGAAAACACTAAAACACCAAAGGGCTACACAATTGAGTGCTTCCCGAAAGCAGGTGTAAAAACTACAATCGGTTCAACGGTATATGTATATATTGCAAGTGGTGAGAGAACCAAACAGGTTACACTCCCGTCGGTTGACGGACTCACACTTTCCGAAGCAAAGCAGTCTCTTGTTGATCTCGGACTTACCGTTGAAACAGTTCAGGATGATGAAAGCAAAGAACCAAAGGATACAGTCCTCGGTATGTCGCCTCTCCAGTACGGCAAGGTTGACGCAGGCTCTGTTGTAACCCTGACTGTAAGCTCAGGACTCGGTGACGAAAACACGGTTAATATCTTCGTTGACCTTCCGTCGGATGTTGAAGATTCAGTCGATATGACTGTAATTGTTGACGGTGCGGTTGATTCCCGCAATTCAAAGACACTTGTTCCGAAATATAACAAGACCTATACTCTTGAGCTCAAGGCTCAGGCACTTCAACTGTAGTAATTCAGCTTGACGGTCAGGCTTACAGAGAGTATTCTGTTGACTTTGCATCGGCATCGGTAACCACTACGGCGTCACATGATTATGTCCGTGCGACAACCGCTCCTCCCGAGACCGAACCGCCGACGCAGTATTACACAGATCCGTATGTAGAGCCTGACACGACCGTTCAGCCGGTTACGGATGATCCTGAACTTTAGTCGGTGAAGTATGGATACTAAAAGCGGAATTTTAATGAAATCAATCGGCGGATTTTACTATGTCCGTGCCGATGGCGAGGATTACGAATGTAAGGCAAGGGGGAGCTTTCGCAAAAGCGGAAACTCTCCCGTAGCGGGGGACAGGGTAAATATATCTGTTCCTAATGACGGTTTTTGTGCGATAGAAGAAATTCTTCCACGCAAAAACAAGCTCCGCAGACCTGCTCTTGCAAATCTTGATATTCTTCTTCTCGTGTGTTCAACTGTTGAACCGTTGCCGAATTTTACGATTATTGACAAAATGACTGCGGCGGCGGTAAACAATAATATGGAACCCGTAATTGTCGTTACAAAAAATGATCTGGAAAACGGAGATAAGATTGCCGATATCTACAGACACGCAGGTTTTGAGGTTTTTCTCTGTTCGGAAGATGATTCTTCACAAACCGAAGAACTCAAAAGCTATCTGTCCGGCAAGGTTTCAGCCTTTATCGGTAACAGCGGTGTCGGCAAGTCCACATTACTCAATAAGCTTTTTCCTTCGCTTTCTCTTGAAACAGGGCAGACAAGTAAAAAACTCGGCAGAGGAAGACATACAACAAGAGTTGTTGAACTGTTTGAACTTGACGGTTGTTTTGTGGCAGACACACCCGGATTTTCAACCGTCGATCTTCAGCGTTACGAAATGATTGACAAAAGCCGGCTGCAATATTGCTTTCCTGAATTTGAAAAATATTTAGGGGACTGTATGTTTACTTCATGTTCGCATACCTGTGAAAAAGGCTGCAGGATTCTTGAGGCGCTCTCTGAAGGTGAAATTGAAGAAACCCGTCACCGCAGTTATGTTCAGATGTATAACGAGGTCAAGGACATTAAATCATGGCAGATAAAGGAGTAATTATGCGTTGTGTGATTATTGCAGGCTCGCCTGACACAAATTCGGATTTTTTGTCCGAGGTTATAAAACCTGATGACTATGTGATATGTGCCGACAGAGGCGGCAATTTTGCAAAACAGGCAGGCATTACTCCGAACCTTGTTGTAGGAGATTTTGATTCCGAGCCTGATGTACTGTTTCCAAACTGCGAAACGGTCCGCCTTATTCCAGAAAAGGATGATACCGACACAATGCACTCTGTTGACCTTGCACTTAAAAAAAAGTTTGACGAAATAGCAATTCTCGGTGCATTGGGCGGTCGCTTTGACCACAGCTTTGCAAATGTGGCGGTTCTCTCTTATATTCACGAACACGGAAGTAAGGGCGTTCTCCTTTCTGAAAAAGAGAAAATAGAATTTCTTCCCGTAGGTCATTATGAATATAAAAACTTTAAAGGCAAAACATTTTCGCTTTTCCCTTTCGGATGTCCGAGCGTCTGCGTAAGCTATTCGGGAACAAAGTATCCTCTTGAAAAATACTATGTTTCAAGCAGCGTTACTCTGGGTGTTTCAAATGTATTCACTTCCGATATGACAACAATTGACATATATGACGGAAATGCAATACTTATAATTAATTTGACAGACTGTTAAAATTACAGCTTGACATTGTTTGCAAATGTATCTTGTATATGTCAAAAGCAGTGTCAACATTATATGGGGGTATAGCTCAGCTGGGAGAGTGTCTGACTGGCAGTCAGAAGGTCACGGGTTCGAGCCCCGTTATCTCCACCACATTTTTTATACAACAATATTTGCAAAGAATTTGCTTTATAAGGCTTTGCAATAACAAAATTGTAACTATATTAACACCTTTAAGTCTTGAAAAGAAATATGTTTTTATGGTATAATTCTTTTCAGACAAAATTTGAAATTGATACTTATTTGGAGTTGAGTAATAATATGTCATTGTGTATGGGATGCATGCAGGAAATAGGTGACAACAAGATTTGTCCGTCCTGCGGATTTGATACAACTGAAAAACAGCAAGCTCCTTTTTTACCGTACGGAACAATTCTTCAGAACCGCTATATCGTAGGTGCGGGAATTGATACCAACGGCGAAAGCACACGCTATATAAGCCACGACAAGCAGACAGGTGACATTGTAATCATCTGCGAATTTCTTCCTATCGGACTTTTTTCTCGTGAAGAAGGAACTACCGAGGTCAGAATAAATTATGAAAACCGCCTTGTATATAATAAACTCAAGGACGATTTTCTTAACTATTACAGGATTCTTTCAGAACTCCGTGAGCTTTCTGCTCTTATGAATGTTCACAACATTTTTGAAGAAAATAACACAGTTTATGTTGTTGAGGAAAACGAGGATCTTATTCCTTTTGAGGAGTATGTTGAACGCAGTAACGGTCATCTTGAATGGGATATTGCCCGTCCGCTTTTTATGCCTGTAATTTCTGCGCTTGAGGCGCTTCACAAGAGAGGTGTCGGTCACTATGCTATCGCACCTAAGAATATGTATATCACAGCATCGGGTAAAATTAAAATTTCAGGCTTTGCATCGGAAAATGAGCGTAAAAGAGGCACGACTCTCAAATCTCAGCTTTTTTCAGGCGCTGCGGCTCCCGAACAGTATGACGACAATTTTCCTCTTGACGATATTACGGATATCTACGGATTCTGTGCAACCCTTTTCTATGCCCTCACAGGTCATATGCCAAAGAGTGCGGTAGAACGCCGTAAGGACAGCCGGCTTCTTATGAGTACAACAACCGTAAAGAGACTTCCTCCCCATGTTGTTTCGGCTCTTGCTAACGGTTTGCAGGTTGAGCGTGAAAACCGTATTACAGATTTTGACGAGCTTCGTTCACAGCTTTCCGTTGCTCATACAGCAAAGGCAATTCAGGACGAAATTTCAAGAACAGCAAGCATGAACCTCACAAAGTCAGAGCGTACACGCAAGACTTCAAACGGTATGTCACACGCTTCAATTATTATTATTGCGGCTGCTATCACGGTTCTTGTTCTCGGTATTGCCGGTGTGTTCTGGCTTATGCAGAATCCGCTTGCCGGAATGTTCTCAAATAATACTGATGCGAGTGTAAGCTCAACTCAAATCACAGAGTGGACAGGTGCTACTGTTCCTAACTATATCGGAATGACATATGAAGAGGCTGTTAAGAGTGTTGACAGCAACAGCAGTATCACAATCTACAGAACCTTTAACGATGAGTACAGCGATGATTATGCAGAAGGTAAGATTATGTCACAGACTCCTGCCGCAGGTTCAAAAATTACTCAGGAAGATTCCGTAGTAGTGAGTGTTTGCGTAAGCAAGGGATCACAGATGAGGATCTGCCAAAGGTTGAGGGTGAAAAACTTGATACCGTTGCATCCGACATTGCCGCTCAGGGACTTCTTGCAACAGCAGAATATGAGTACAGTGACAAGGTTGCTGAGGGAAGGGTAATCCGCTACAAAGAACATGTTGAGGGTGATACTCTCGAATACGGTTCAACGGTAGTTCTTGTTGTCAGCAAGGGCAAGAAACAGACAAGTTCCCAATCATCAAACTGATAAAATTAATAACAATGTTTAAGACGGACTTTTTGCAGTCCGTCTTTTTTATTGATACAAAACAGTTATAGTTACTGATTATCTTAAAATACTCGATAAAATTGTGATTGGAAAAAAATTTCAGAAAACTGTCACAAAATAAAGGTCAAAAATAGTCAAATTTCTCTTGACTTTTCTTGAAAATGGTATAAAATATAATTAGCACTCAGGGAACAAGAGTGCTAATTAATTAAAAGCAATTTAAAATTTTTACAGGAGGCTGTATTTATGACAATCAAACCATTACTCGACAGAGTCGTTTTAAAAGTTGAAGAGGCTGAAGAGAAAACAAAGAGCGGTATCATTCTTTCATCTGCTGCTCAGGAAAAGCCACAGTTCGCATCAGTTGTTGCTGTTGGCCCCGGCGGTGTTGTTGACGGCAAGGAAGTAAAGATGTATGTCAGCGTAGGCGATAAGGTTATCGCAAGTAAATATGCAGGCACACAGGTAAAGATTGACGGCGAAGAATACACAATCGTAAACCAGTCGGATATACTCGCAACTCTTGAATAATTAACTAAATATACGGAGGTAATTTACAATGGCTAAACAAATCGCATACGGCGAAGAAGCAAGAAAAGCTTTAATGAAAGGTATCGACCAGCTCGCTGATACCGTTAAAATCACACTCGGACCTAAGGGCAGAAATGTTGTTCTTGATAAGAAGTTCGGTGCTCCGCTCATCACAAATGACGGTGTAACAATTGCAAAGGAAATTGAACTTGAAGATCCTTTTGAAAATATGGGCGCTCAGCTTGTAAAGGAAGTTTCTATCAAGACTAACGATATCGCAGGCGACGGTACAACAACTGCCACACTTCTTGCTCAGGCTCTCATCAGAGAGGGTATGAAGAATGTAACTGCAGGCGCTAACCCAATGGTACTTAAAAAGGGTATTGCAGACGCTGTAAATGTTGCAGTTGAGGCTGTAAAGAAGAACAGCAAGCAGGTATCCGGTACAGACGATATCGCAAGAGTTGCAACAGTTTCATCACAGGATGAATTCATCGGCAAGCTTATTGCCGAGGCTATGGAAAAGGTTACAACAGACGGTGTTATCACAGTTGAGGAATCAAAGACAGCCGAACATACAGCGAGGTTGTTGAAGGTATGATGTTTGACAGAGGTTACATCGCTCCTTATATGGTAACAGATACAGATAAGATGGTTGCAGAGCTTGACAATCCGCTTATCCTTATCACAGATAAGAAGATTTCTACTACACAGGAAATTCTTCCACTTCTTGAGCAGATTGTTCAGATGGGTAAAGAAGCTCCTTATCATTGCCGAAGATGTTGAAGGCGAGCTCTTACAACTCTCGTACTTAACAAACTCAGAGGTACATTCACTTGTGTTGCCGTAAAGGCTCCGGGCTTTGGCGACAGAAGAAAAGAAATGCTTCAGGATATCGCAACACTCACAGGCGGTACAGTAATCACATCTGACCTCGGTCTTGAACTCAAGGATACAACAGTTGATCAGCTCGGTACTGCCCGTCAGGTTAAGATTGAAAAGGAAAACACAATCATCGTTGACGGCTCAGGTGACAAGGAAGCTATCAAGCAGAGTTGCTCAGATCAGACAGCAGATTGAAACAACAACATCTGACTTTGACCGTGAAAAACTTCAGGAGCGTCTTGCAAAGCTTGCAGGCGGCGTAGCAGTTATCAAGGTTGGTGCCGCAACAGAAGTTGAAATGAAAGAAAAGAAGCTCCGTATTGAGGATGCTCTTGCCGCTACAAAGGCTGCTGTTGAAGAGGGTATCGTAGCAGGCGGCGGTATCGCTTGCATGAACGCTATTCCGGCTGTTGCTGCTTATGTTGATACTCTCGAGGGTGACGCTAAGACAGGTGCTAAGATTGTTCTTAAAGCACTTGAAGAACCGCTCCGCCAGATTGTTGCTAACGCAGGTCTTGAGGGCAGCGTAATCTGCGAGAATGTTAAGAAGGCTAACAAGGTTGGCTATGGCTTCAACGCTCTTACAGAGGAATACACAGATATGGTTTCAGCAGGTATCGTTGACCCGACAAAGGTTACTCGTTCAGCTCTCCAGAACGCAAGCTCTGTTGCAGCAATGGTTCTTACAACAGAATCACTTGTTACAGACATCAAAGAGCCTGCAGCTCCGGCAGCTCCCGCAGCACCTGATATGGGCGGAATGTACTAATCCCGTAAGCTGTAATATTATAGATAATTTTTACCGCAGACTCAAAAGGTCTGCGGTAATTTTATGCTCAAATCCTTTTTCTTGCTTTTTGTCGAAAGGTATATTATAATTTAAATATAAACGATAAATTTCACACGGAAAACAGGTGATTTTATGAAGATAAAAGAAGATTTTGTTCTGCGAAAGGTTGCAGATTCATATGTTGTAGTTCCCGTAAACAAGCTGACGCTTGATTTTAACGGAATTATCAACCTCAATGAAACGGGTGCATTCCTTTTTGAAAAGCTCCAAAACGATTGCGAAAAGGCTGATTTGCTCAAAGCAATGCTTAATGAGTATGAAGTGAGCGAAGAAAAGGCGAGTGCCGATATTGATACATTATTCAAAAGCTAAGAGAGGCTGAATGATCCTTGAATAAAGAAGTAGGTCTTGATGATGTAATGCAGATTATAGCCGAAAAGCTTGAGGCCGGAGGATCGGTTACTTT
>ENA-OQCP01000623-OQCP01000623.1-human-gut-metagenome-genome-assembly--contig:-NODE-623-length-15605-cov-2.717018_pt1 | contig 15605 bp, 14 predicted proteins | sample MGYA00242760_ERZ504583 | MGnify/ENA primary metagenome ERZ504583 (study PRJEB26092, sample SAMD00036308) | human gut metagenome | host: Homo sapiens | study: EMG produced TPA metagenomics assembly of...
GAAAGAGGTACTCCGCAACAAGTCTACAACATGTTTGAACTTCATAATCCGACTGTACTCTTTGGGTGTAAGTCCGGTGTGCTGCTTGAATTTCCGTTCGAAATGGCGTTGGCATAGGCAAGTCTCCTCCGCTAACCGGAGGAGTGACAAGTCACCCTTGCATCGGTTGATTTGCTGTATGGCGAACAGCATGCTCCGTTCTGCTTTTGGACTGTATCGGCATAAGGCTTGAAACAGGAAGTTTTCAATAAAGACCAGGTGCTCTTGAATGGTTCCCAGTTCGCCCAGTCTCTCTGCAAAAGAGTGGGTAAAGAGGTTTGTAAGCTCATCGGCGTTTAACCGCAAGTTGGTGAGCTCCTGCAAAGGGAGGTCCATGAAACGAAGTATTCCGCAAGGCAGAAAACGGATTCCCAGCATATGGACTGTTACCGTATGGGTCACTAATTCGGAATATTTGGTCATGGCTCCAATGAAGTAGGTATGGTAGGGCTGCATAACGAGGCTGTCGTGTACGGCCTTAGGGGCTTCACCCAACGTGAATATAAAGTCAGTGCATCCGTCCGGCAGGATATTGATGTGCATGCCGTATCCAGGTTGTCCTTTAAACTCCCAATATTTGTCAATATAGGGGGAGAGCAGGGGGCTGGGATGATATTCTTTGTACATAGGTTGTAAAGATAGGAATAAACTTCGAAGATAGGGAAATCCCTATGTATAAATAGAGAGAATCACGGAAAAGGAGGTTTTTATCATACTACATTTGCTGTATGGATAAATACTAAAACTTTCTATTATGAAAAAGATGTCAGTTGTTTTAGGCTTGTTACTCGCTGTCTTGGTGATGGGCTGTGGCATTTATGAGAGCTACGGGTTTGATTATAAGCAGTTGAGCAGCATTGAACGTGGTATGAGCTTTAAAGAGGTGTGTACCATTTTAGGAGAGCCTGCATTTAGAGATTTGAATAAGGAGGGAGAGGCTTGGACATTCCGTGCTTATACTCCTGCGGGGTGGTCGGCTGTCAAGGTATGGTTCAAAGACGGAAAAGTGGACGAAATGAAGAGCTATCTGGAGGATACTTATCCGGTTACCACTTCGCGGGACAAAAGTTTCATGAATGAGAAAAAAGAATCTTCCGACAAGAGTAGCGAAACAAAGGTAATAGTTTCGCCGGAAGGGAAACATTACATCAAAATGGGCTCGGTAGTAGTCACTCCCGAAGGCAAGCATATAATAGTACCTTGATTATACCAGCATAATCGTTTCCGGATATAGTATAATGTGAATATACCTTTCTATAAAGTGCTGATATTTATAAAGTTCTATATTTTTTGCAGATTTTAGGTATATGTAGTTCAAAGAATGTTATCTGAAATGAAAAGAATGGGCAATGTTTGTCATTGCTCTGTCTTTATCTTATATTTGAGTAGATAATATAGGATATCATTTTAAGAAAGGAACTAATAATAAGATAATAATATGAAGAATATTGAGAAGGCGACCAATAATATGAAAATGGTATATTCCATTCTGTGCAATCTTAAGAAGTGTACAATCTTTGAATTACAGAAACTGACGAAGTTCAGGGATGTGGATTTGTGTTTGGCCTTGGGGTATCTGCTGCAGAATAACCAGATTTATCAGAAGCGTATTGATAACATGGTTTACTATGGAGTCATCGCAAAATGAAAAGATATACAATAGGTTTACCACACATTTTGCTTACATGCTTGCATGGTGCTTTCTAATTGTTTGTTATACCGCATTTTACGGTATGTAAGCAGACGCTATGCAAGTATGTAGGCAATCTTTGCTTGCATGCTGTTTTTTCTTGTGCAAATGGCTGGTCTTCTTTCCGCAAAGAACAGCTCTTTCTCCTACTAAAAGCTTATTAATGACTATTGTGCACGGTTGTGATGCAACTTCTTCACTATTGTGGTACGCTTCTCCACAAGCATGAAGAAGCCGTACCACAATAGTGCGCATGTCTAACTATCATTTATTCAGTGTATTGACAGCCTATGTTAGAGCAATGAAAGACTGATAGACTGTCTTTCATTGGCTGTGTGTCTACCTTCAAAAGAGTGATATGGTAGTGGATAATGTTCATGTTTTGCTGTTTTTTCAGTGAAAGAAATCATGAGTATTTGGATACTTGAAAAATAAGTCCCACCTTTGCACGCGAATTAGAAAACCAAAAGAGTTTTGTAATCCTCATCGGAGGGCTGTAAAAATGCCGGATAAGATGACTGGGTAAAACCAATCATTTTATCCGGCATTTTTTTGCTTTTGTTCAAGACAATAACCTATAAATATAGTTGAACATGAAAAGAGATGCAATTGATTTGAGTACACTGAATGTGTTTACATTGTTTCGGAAATATTTTGTTCCTACGTTGCTGGGTATGCTCAGTATGTCGGCCGTAACAGCGATTGACGGGATATTTGTCGGGCATGGAGTAGGTAGCGACGGGATTGCAGCCGTAAATATCTGTGTCCCTTTACTGATGCTTTTTACGGGAATCGGGCTTATGGTTGGTGCCGGGTGTTCTGTGGTCGCTTCTATCCAATTGTCGAGAGGCAAAAGCAAGTCTGCTCGGTTGAATGTGACACAAGCATTACTGTTTGTAACGATTGTTGCTTTGATACCCTCTGCTTTGATGATGGCTTTTCCGGCAGAAACAGCCCGGATGCTCGGCTCTTCCGAACATCTGTTGCCTATGGTGACGGATTATCTGCTGTGGTTTGTTCCGTCATGGGTCTTTCAGATATGGATAACGGTGCCGCTGTTCGTCATTCGTCTGGACGGTGCTCCAAAGCTGGCTATGGTGTGCAGCCTGATTACGGCTGTAATCAATGTGGTGCTCGACTGGCTGTTTATCTTTCCTTTTGGCTGGGGAGTCATGGGAGCAGCATTTGCCACTTCCATCAGCATCATGGCCGGCGGACTGGTGGCGATGGTCTATCTGCTGTTTTATGCTCGGCATTTGCGCTTACAACCACTCAAATGGAGTGTCAAGAGCCTGCGGCTTTCCGTGCGGAATATTGGTTACCAGTGCCGTATCGGTTCTTCTGCCTTATTGGGAGAGGCAACGCTTGCTGTGCTTATGTTCGTCGGGAACCAGGTATTTATGTCCTATCTGGGGGACGATGGTGTAGGGGCATTCGGTATAGCGTGCTATTATATTCCTTTTGTTTTCATGGTAGGTAACGCTATTGCACAATCTGCCAACCTATTATCAGCTATAATTTCGGATTGGGCTACAAGGAAAGAGTGATGGCGGCGGAACGTATTGCGTTGCTGACGGCTGTGGTCTGCGGTGTGGTTGCAACGGTGGCATTCACTGTTTATCCTTATCTGCTGGTCGGTCTTTTCATCAGTCTTGACAGTGAAGCGGCGAAGATAGCGATACACGGTTTCCCCTATTTTGCAAGCGGCTTTGTCTTTTTCATTGTGAATATTGCTGTGGTAGGTTATTTTCAGAGTGTTGAAAGAATAAAGCGGCTACGATTTTTGCTTTGTTGCGTGGCTTTGTTTTCCTTATTCCGAGTTTTATTCTGTTGCCGAAGTTCTTGGATGTGTCGGGAATCTGGTTGGCAATGCCACTCTCGGAGGCTTTGACAATCATTGTGATTCTGCTTTTTGTTCTGAAGCATCGGTATGCTTATAAAGTTTCCAACTAACTCATTACGTCGTAGGTGCCTTTAAAAGAAAGCAATTATCTATTTTAGATAATTGCTTTTCTTTGGTGAACCGCTTGGGGCTCGAACCCAAGACCCCAACATTAAAAGTGTTGTGCTCTACCTGCTGAGCTAGCGATTCAGACCTTATTGCTGTTAAGCGGGTGCAAAGATAGGCACTTTTGTTTAAAAAACAAATGGATTAAGGGAAAAAGTTTTGAGAACGACTTCTGCTTTTACTCTTCTTGTTGATTATCAGTCTGTTCAAACTTGTGAATTTTTTCTCTGTTTATGATGAAACGTTGATAGTAGGAGAGCATAAGGGTGGTGAGCGGGAGTGCAATAATCATACCCAACATACCCATCAATGAGCCCCAATCGATAGGACAGTAGGATGATGGCAGGTTCAGGCCCGTAATCTTCCCCATGACACGCGGTACGATGAATCCGTCTTGAATGGCTTGTACTATGATGAATACCGCAAGCCGATGCAATGATAATCCAGAAGTTCCCTCCCGTATCCGCTGCTTTCAGTATGGCCAGCACAATGTAGGTATAAAGCCGATAATCTGCAAATAAGGCACTAGGTTTAAAGCGCCGATGAACAAGCCGAGCCCAATGGCCAGTGGGAAATCAATAATCAGAAAACCTATACTGAACAGAATACCGACACACAATGCCACGAAGCTTGTCCGCGGAAGTACCTGTTCATGCCGTCTTTTACATCGTTCATCACACTGACTACGAAAGGCCGGTATTTTTGCGGTACCAGGTGTCCATCCTTCGGCAATGCTTTCGTAATCCAGCAATATGAAAACTATATAGAGAAGAATGAGGAAGAAAGTGAAGAAACTGAACAGCAGATTAACGGATTCTGACAACAAGGACCAGAGTCGGGGAACGGTTTCCTTGATGGCGTTCAGCATATTCTCTTCCTTGAACAATTGGGTGACGAACTGGGTGTCTATGTTCTCACGAAGGAATTCAGAGAGTGTTTTGGGCACGTTGCGTCGTGGGTCCCGTTGGAAAAGTAGTCTATTACCAAATCTTTTACCCTGACGAATTCGTCCATCATGGGAGGTACGAGCAGATAGAACGCGGTTCCTCCTACAATCAGAATGCTGAACAAGGCGCAGAAGATGGATATGACCCGGCTCTTGAGCCTTAATCTGTACTGGAAGAAGGTGACCAGGGGGTATATCAGATAGGCAATGAGCCATGCGATGAAGAATGGCAGCAATACGCCGCTCAGACGCTTGAAGAGCATAAGGATGCCGATAATGATGACACCGAGTATGACACCTCGGATAAAACTGTCGAATGTAATCTTTTTGCGTTCCATAATGCTCTGTTTTTTGTATTCTTTAATGGCCGCTTTCCTTTTGGTCGGCTTGGATGGCTTGCTGATAGCACTCCCGGCATAGCGGTTCATACTCTTCGGTTTCTCCCAGCAGCACTTGTTTGTCGTTCTTGACGGTGCGGTGGGAGAAAGAGGCGAGTTGGCCGCATTTCACACAGATGGCATGCACCTTGGAAACTTCGTCTGCAACGGCGCACAGTCCCGGCATAGGGCCGAACGGAATACCACGGAAGTCCATATCCAGTCCGGCTACAATGACGCGTATGCCATTGTTGGCAAGCTGGTTGCATACATCAATCAGGCCACTGTCAAAGAACTGGGCTTCGTCAATGCCCACTACATCTATCTCTGAAGTGAACAGCAGAATGCTGGCAGATGAATCGATGGGAGTGGAGGCTATGGAATGACTGTCGTGCGATACGACATCGGCTTCGGAATAACGGGTGTCTATGGCGGGCTTGAATATCTCTACGCGTTGTTTGGCAAACTTTGCCCGTTTCAGTCTCCTTATCAGTTCTTCGGTTTTGCCGGAGAACATGGAACCGCAAATTACTTCAATTCTTCCCCTGCGTTTGGTCTCCTGTATATGATCTTCTGAAAATAATACCATGTTTTCGAGTGTTATGCTCAAGTTTCGTAAGTTCAAGAACTTGCTTTCAGTGAACAAGTAGACTAGGCTACAAGGCTTTTCCTTGTAATCACTTTAAAAAGCAATAGATAGGCAGAGGGCTGTTTATCCCTCCTTGTGGCCTTGTCAACTTGTTCACTGAAAGCAGGTCAAAGACATGCGAAACTTAAATGTTTTGAGCGCAAAAGTAACACTTTTGTTTGCTTTCCGATATTTTTTCATTATTTATTTCTACATTTGTGGCGTTAACACGGACTGTGTAAAGGATATGCAAACTCTATTAAATGACATAGAATTAGATATTCAGGAATTGAAATGTTTGATGCAGGCCATTTCAAGTGATGCCAATCCGACATTGAGGATGGTGGCAAAACGGAATATCCAGCAGATGAAGGCGCGCTTGGAGGCGTTGCAAGAACAGCTTGAGGAGGCGCCAACGGCTGTTGTGCCGCCAGTGGAGGAAATCACTGCTGTCCCTGCTTCTCCGGTCGAACCGGTCGTCCCTGATACGATGAAGCTGGATTGTGAAGAACCGGAAACAGTTCATATTTTGGCCGAACGTATCAAGCCTGCCAAGACTTGCGGCATGCCATCAGTCTGAACGATTCATTCCGTTTTGTCCGCGAGCTGTTCGCAGGCGATGCAGCACGGATGAATGAAGTGGTACGCCGTTTGGGAGAGGCTCCTTCTTTGGACAAGGCTATGGATATTTTTGCTTCGGAAGTGCACCCGGATGAAGAAAATGAAGCCGCCGTCGATTTTATGGAACTCCTCAAAAAATATTTCAGCTAAACAACCGATAAGTATGGGAAAACTTTATGTAGTACTACCCCGGTAGGAAATTTGGAAGATATGACATTCCGTGCTATCCGGATTCTGAAAGAAGTGGATTTGATACTTGCTGAGGATACACGTACCTCCGGCATATTGCTGAAACACTTCGAAATAAAGAATGCGATGCAATCTCACCATAAATTTAATGAACATAAAACGGTTGAAAGTGTTGTTAATAGAATAAAGGGGGGAGAAACTGTAGCTTTGATTTCGGATGCAGGTACGCCGGGTATATCCGACCCGGGCTTTCTGGTAGTCAGAGAGTGTGTGCGTAACGGCATCGAAGTGCAATGCCTGCCGGGAGCGACAGCTTTTGTACCGGCATTGGTGGCTTCCGGACTGCCGAATGAGAAGTTCTGTTTTGAAGGTTTCCTTCCACAGAAGAAAGGAAGGATGAGCCGCCTGAAGGCATTGGCCGAGGAGCGTCGTACCATGGTGTTCTATGAGTCTCCCCACAGATTGGTAAAAGCTTTGACGCAGTTTACCGAACATTTCGGTGCCGAACGTCAGGCTTCTGTTTCGCGGGAAATCTCAAAGATGCACGAAGAAACGGTGCGTGGAACGCTTACAGAATTGATTGAACATTTCACGGCGAACGAACCGCGCGGTGAATTGTGATTGTAGTAGCAGGAATAGACGATTAAATAACTTCATTAACCAAACGTAAAACGAAAGCGTATGAAAAAGTTAGCAGTTTTAATTGTATGCGCGGCTGTAATGGCTTCGTGTGACAGCTTTTCTGGTGGCAGTAAGAACCAGCTGAAAGCTGAAAATGATTCTTTATTGATGGAACTGACTCAGCGTAATGCTGAATTGGACGAGATGATGGGCACTTTCAATGATATTTCAGAAGGATTCCGCCAGATTAATGCAGCGGAGAGCCGTGTGGATTTGCAACGTGGCGCTGTGGCAGAAGGCTCTTTGAATGCCAAGCAGCAGATTGCGTCGGACATTGAATTTATCCGTAAACAGATGGAAGAGAACAAGGAGCAGATTGCCAAACTGCAATCTATGTTGAAGAACAGTAAAAACAACTCTGTCCAGTTGAAGAGAGCTGTAGAATCTTTGACTCAGGAGTTGGTGGCAAAGACCCAACGTATTGAAGAATTGCAGGCTGAGCTGGCTTCCAAGAATATCCGTATCCAGGAACTGGATGCTGCCGTGACCGGCTTGTCTAGTGAGAAGGAGGAATTGACTGCCGAAAATGAGGCGAAGGCCAAAACCGTTGCCGAGCAAGATAAGGCACTTAACACAGCTTGGTTTGTGTTTGGCACAAAGAAGGAGCTGAAAGACCAGAAGATATTGACAAATACCGGGCTTTTCAAAAAAGGCCAGGTGCTGAAAGATTCTGATATCAACAAGGACTACTTTACACAAGTGGATATCCGTACGACAAAAGAGATTAAACTATACTCTAAAGATGCTGATATCTTGACTACTCATCCTGCTGGCTCTTATGCGTTGGAGAAGGATGATAAAGGACAGTTGACTTTGAAGATTACAAATCCGAAAGACTTCTGGAGTGTGTCCAAGTATTTGGTAATCCAGGTAAAATAACACTGTTATAGACTGATACAGAACGGACGCAGGTTATTGGAATTGATAATCTGCGTCTATTTTTATATATCCCTTTCCTTTAAATTATGGCATCCCAATATAAGAACCTGTTTTTTGACCTGGACGATACGCTTTGGGCATTTTCCCTTAATGCACGCGATACATTCGAAGAGATGTATCAGAAGTATGATTATGACCGTTTCTTTCGGTCTTTCCAGCATTTCTATACACTTTATCAGTATCGCAATGTAGAGCTATGGGAAGAATACGGTAGGGGGCAGGTCAGTAAGGAAGAGTTGAACCGCCAGCGTTTCCTATATCCTCTGGAGGCAGTAGGGGCGAGGGATGCAGCTTTGGCCGAGGCTTTTTCTGATGATTTCTTTTCGGTCATTCCCACAAAAAGCAGGCTGATGCCGCATGCGTATGAGGTACTGGAATATTTGGCAGAGAAATACAACCTCTATATCCTTTCCAATGGTTTCCAAGAGCTGCAATGTCATAAGATGCGTTCGGCGGGTATCGACCGCTTTTTTAAGAAGATTGTTCTCTCTGATGACATCGGTGTCTTGAAGCCCTGGCCCGAAATCTTTCATTTTGCACTTTCTGCCACACAATCCGAAGTGCGTGATTCTTTGATGATAGGCGATAGTTGGGAGAATGATGTGGCAGGAGCCAAAGGAGTGGGCATGCACCAAGTGTTTTATAATGTAACAGGGAAGGAAGAACTGCCTTTCCAACCGACTTATCATATCAGTAATCTGAAAGAATTGATGCAGATTTTGTGACATTGAAATTTTTAGTTGTACTTTTGTCTGCAGAAACGTATATTATACAGCTATGGACACAATCTTACCTTTCGCTTTACTTTGTTTTACCTCCTTCTTTACGTTGACAAACCCTCTCGGCACCATGCCGGTGTTTTTGACCATGACGCATGGAATGACAGACCGTGAACGGCAGTCGGTAGTATCGCGCGCCACTTTGGTTGCCTTTATTACGATTATGGTTTTTACGTTTGCGGGACAGTTCCTCTTTAAGTTCTTCGGTATCTCTACCAATGGTTTCCGTATTGCCGGTGGAGTTATTATCTTTAAGATTGGCTTCGATATGCTGCAAGCCCGTTATACCCCAATGAAGCTGAAAGACGAGGAAATCAAGACTTATGCCGATGATATTTCCATTACTCCTCTTGGAATTCCGATGCTTTGTGGTCCTGGTGCCATAGCCAATGCCATTGTGCTGATGCAGGATGCCCATACCATTCAGATGAAAGGAGTTCTTATAGGAATGATTGCCTTTATTTATCTGATTACCTTTTTCATATTGCGTGCTTCCACGCGGTTGGTCAAAATCCTGGGTGAGACGGGAAACAATGTGATGATGCGCCTGATGGGACTTATCTTGATGGTTATTGCCGTTGAGTGTTTTGTCAGCGGAGTGAAACCGATATTGATGGATATATTGAAAGAAGGAGGCATACCATCACTGGCACACCTCCTCTAAACACTTTATTTATAAAAACACATTGGGAGAATTCCCAAGTTTCTTTAGGCTACTATTGATTAATAGCCTGGATTTTGTTCTATGTTCGGATTGGCATTGATTTCACCGACGGGAATCAACGGGAGCGCTTTCTTGGAGTCGCGGTTGAATGTACGCGCTTCTTCGCTCAGTACGTCGTGCCATCCTCTGTCATTAACGTCCGTGTAGCGTGTAACGGTTTCACCTCGGCGCATAACATCGAAGTAGCGCTGTCCTTCACCTACAAGTTCCTTGCGGCGTTCGATGTAGATGCGGTCTAATGTGATGTTTCCGCTGGTTACTTGCTTGCTTTCATCCGTTGTGCGGTTGGAGATGATATCGTTCAGCAAGTTGGCAGCCTTGTTCTTGTCTCCGGCTTGGAACGCTGCTTCTGCTGCTGACAAGTAAACTTCTGACAAGCGCAGCAATGGGACATTGGAGTAACGTACATCTCCGTTTACAGCAGGCATTTTGTTGATGTAAACTTTACGTTTGTCAAATCCTCCTGCTGCCGCTGCCAATAATATGTCGTTACGGATGTCTGCCGGGTCGGATGTAAGCATGTCAGAGAAGTCTTTTGTGACAATTACATCTCCATATCCGGGAGAAGCGCCAGCCTTGTCGGCATATAAATAGGCAATACCTTCACGGTCTGTCCAGTCAGTATTGTTGTTGATGGAAATCTCGAACATGATTTCTTTTGAATGATTGGCATCACTTTTGCTCCATGCAGCAACATATTCTGACGGTTCCCAAAGTTTGTAAGACGAGTTTGATATGATGTCTTCAGCTACGGATAAAGCCTTGCTCCATTCGCCTTTTGTCATATATACACGTACCTGCAAGGCTTTGGCAGCCCAAAGGTTGACATAACCCACTTCATTGGTTTTGGGCAGTGCATTTGAGTTGATTGCATCTGTCAAATCCTTTTCAATTGCCTCATAACATTGGGCTACCGTGCTGCGGCTTGGCTTTTCTGTCGATTCCAGCGGGGAGGTAGCGATGGGCACACCGAGTGAGCTGCCTTGATCTACCGTATAAGGTTTACCGTAGATACGTGTAAGGTCAAACAGTGCCATGGCGCGCAGAACTTTTGCTTCTGCATCATATTGGTCAATAGTGGCTTTTGCCTCTGCCGCGTCGGTCAGGTTGCCACTTTCTGCTGCCTGAATCAGACGGTTGGCGCGTGCTATGACTACATAAGGCATCTGCCATACGGCTGTTGAGGTGGTGAAATTGTCGGCAGTTGTATATTCCATATAGTAGTAGAAGTTTGCTCTTCCACTTCCACCGTTATATTCATATTGGATATCTTCCCCTCTCATGTCACCGTATACGAACATGAGGCGTCCATAATAATTAATCAGGCTACTATTACCTTTAACGGCAGCATAAAGTCCCGTCCGCACATTGGCCAAATCATCGCTGTTCTTGATTGCGGTTTCAGCATCTATTCCGTCTGCGGGTGACTGATCCAGCCAACTGTTGAGGCATGATGAAGTGCTGACTGCCATAGCTGCGCAAAGCGTTGCTGTGTATAATGTCTTTAATATTTTCATTTTCGTATCTTTATTAGTTAGAAATTCAATTCTATTCCGAATGTATATGTTCTCAATGCCGGAGTCTCAAATGTGCATAGTCCGTCTACACGCATTTCCGGATCTACAAATAAGTCTTTAGACTTCCATGTAAGCAGGTTGGAACCAGAGAAGTAGATTCTGGCTTTGCTGAGCCCAAGCTTGCTGATATAGTTTTGCGGAATGCTTACACCTAATGTGAGGTTCTTCAGACGTAGATAATCAGTAGGCATCAGCCAGCGTGAAGACAGTGAAGCTGCGCTCCATATTCAAATTTAGGCAATGTGGCATTCGTGTCGCCCGGGCCTGTCCACATCTTTGAGATGTCATAGTATGTCGGTACGGCACCACCGTATAGATATGAACCGCCATTGGAGTGCTGCCAAGTGGAGTAGTCAAAAGCATCACCACCCAATGAATAAGTGAAAGTGAAGCCCAAGTCGATAAACTTCCATTTGAGGTTGTTGGTAAGACCGCCTTCTATACTAGCCTGATGCTTGCCTACAATAGTTTTGTTGGCTTCAGAGATATTTGTAGTTGTCTTGCGGGCATTCTCTGTTCCGTCATTCAGATAGAACATTTCTTTACCGGTCTCGGCGTCAACTCCGGCGTATTCATAAACATAGTATGAATAGTAAGGTTCGCCTACACGGTGAATCAGCGGTCCTGATACGATTTCATTCTGCTGGCCATCCAATTTGGTCAGTTTGTTGCTGTTGTGTGCCATGTTCAGAGAAGTGGTCCACGTGAAATCCTTGTTTCTGAAATTGGTTGATGTAATGGTCAACTCAAAACCGGAGTTCTTCAGTGAACCGATGTTTTGCGGGGTGGTATACCCATAATTGCCATCATAATATCCGCCGACTTGTGATACGGGGAGGTCATATATAAGGTCGCTGGTTTTACGCTGATAGTAGTCGAATGTTACAGAGATACGGTCGATGAATGAAAGGTCGAGACCGATATTCCATGTTTTGTTCTTTTCCCATTTCAGGTCCGGGTTTGCAATTCCGACGATTGACATTCCTGACTGTCCATTGTATATGATTCCGTATTTATAAAGATTCATATAAGCGTAATAGTCTGATGGTTGCGTTCCGTTTACACCGTATGACACACGGAGCTTTCCATCTGTCAATACACTCTTGACAGGATTCAGGAAACTTTCGTCTATGAATCTCCATGCTCCGGAAACCGACCAGAAACTTCCCCAACGGTTTTCTCTTGCCAGACGTGAACTTCCGTCGGTACGATAGCTGAGACCGAGATAATATCTGTCTGCGTAGTTATAATTGGCACGTCCGAGGAACGAAGTCATGCGATAGCTCTGTCTGTTGGTTTCGGCACTTGTTGAACCGGCATTTGTCAATTCGTACAAATCACCCGGATAGTCTTGGCCTGCCATGTAGTTGAAAGCATATTCCGTATCTTGTGTTTCAAAACCAAGCAGGGCGTCAATATTGTGCAGACCGAAAGAGTTGATGTAAGAGAGCTGGGTTTGTGTATTCAGCTGGTCATTACGATTGACGATACGCTGCATGACACCACCGGGGGCACCATTGTTTGAGTGTCTGTCCCAAAGAACGTCATTGGTTCCTTGTGCGTAATCATAAGCAATCTTTTCACTTAAATTCAACTTGTCCCAAATATTATAGGTCAACTTGATTGTATTGAATGCCTTCATCAGGGTATAAACGTCAGAGCTGTGTTCTCTTTCATACAAAGGATTGACTCCAAATACGCCGCAACCATTGTTTAATGTGCCGTCTTCATTATAAGGGGTTTGATGAGGGGCTTTGGAAGAAATGCGTAATTGGCCACAGGTCCATCATAGGAGGTAGCTTCATTAGTTTTGTTTTGTCTTACTTTTGAGAATTGGCTTGTAACCTGAACTTCAAAGTCTCCAAACTTATGAGTGAGGTTTGCATTACCAGTGAAACGTTCCAGACCTTGTTTATAAATGATACCTTCCTGATTGGTATAAGCAGCTGAGGTGTAGAACTTGGTACGATCGTTACCGCCAGATACGCTCAACTGGTAGTTCTGATGAGAACCGTTACGGAAAAGCAGGTCTTTCCAATCCGTCCATCCGGTTGAGGGTTTTGAAGCAAAGTCCTCGATGTTCTGGTCTGCAAAAGTTGCGGCATCTGCATCAGACATGTTTCCGGTGTATAACCCGTAATTCTTGAGACCGGTCCATAAGAGTTCGCGGCGCGAGTCACCGTCGAGCATAGGACGATAATCTATTGCCATGTTTGAGAAACCCCAGTCGGAACGGAAACTTACATTTGTTTTGCCTTGTTTTCCGCTTTTCGTCGTAATGACCACAACACCGTTAGCAGCACGCGAGCCGTAAAGAGAGGCAGCCGCCGCATCTTTGATAACTGTGATAGACTCGATGTCATTGGTATTGAGTGAAGACAAAATATCAGTTCCTGCATCACTATAAGTGAACTCGGATAAGTCTCCACTTGTGACCGGTGTTCCGTCAATAACATAAAGCGGATTGTTTCCGGCATTGATGGAACCCATACCACGTACACGGATACTGCTTACAGAACCCGGATTACTTGAACTTGAGCCAAAAGTAACACCAGCGACATTACCAGAAAGTTTGTCGGCAACAGAAAGAACAGGTACATCTTCCAAGGTGGAAGTGTTTACAGTAGAAGCAGCTCCAGTAAATGATGCTTTTTTAAATGTACCGTAACCGGTAACCACAACCTCTTCAAGCAGCTCAGAATCGGATTTCAAAATTACCTTTACATGAGGTTTAATCGTTACTTCTTGGGTTTGCATACCAACAAACGAAATCACCAAAGTTTTCGCGGAACTTGGTACGTTTGGTAATGTAAAATCACCATCTACACCGGTAATAGCACCAATTTGTGTACCTTTTACCAATACAGAGGCTCCAATAACTGGCTGCCCGTCTTCTTCAGAAATTACAACACCTGTAACCTTCTGGGTTTGGGCAGTTACTAGGCCTATTCCGACAAAAAGACAGGCCAATAACAGCATTAATTTTCTTTTCATAAATTCTCTCTTAAAGTTTAACTTTACATTAATTGTTTCTTTACTCTAACAAAGTGCAAATATATTAATAAAACTGAAACGAACAACTATTTTATTGAAAAAACTTTGTAAATCTATCAATTTGTTAATTAAACATGCCACTTTATGCTTAATAACAGATTTTTCACACTTAAAAAACCTAAACTGGCTTATGTTTACTATCACTATGATTCCCTCTTTTAGGATGATTTTTCCAAGAAATACACATATTTTAAAACAAAATGGTTAATAAATAAGCCGCTAAAACAGAGAACGGACCTGATTTTGAAACAAATTGAGAGTTCCCGGAGGCTAAATACCGATTAATAGCTAAACACAAAAAGACACTTTTTAGAGATATTAATTCTTATTCTAATCCCATCGAGCACAGAATATCGTCTTATTTGTTATTGGTATTAATTAAAATCAAGTAAAATGAGTAAGATTATTTACAATCTAGTGTACAACAGAAAAAGAAGCCTGAATAAAAAAGGAATGGCATTGGTACAAGTAGAAGCCTATTTGGACAGAAAGAAAAAGTATTTTTCAACCAAAGTTTATTTAAAGCCAGAACAGTGGGACAATAAAAAGCTTATTGTGAAGAATCATCCTAATGCAGATGCGCTGAATAGATTGATATATGAGTTCATGGCTATGATAGAAAAAAAAGAGTTGGAATTGTGGCAGCAAGGAAGGCGTATTTCATTAGAGTTACTAAAGGATGTTTTGAGCACAAGCGAAAACAAAACCGCTTTTATTCCTTTTTTTAGGCAAGAGATAGCAAACTCTACTCTAAAAGAAAGCACAAAACGAAATCATCTCTCCACTCTTTCATTATTACAACAGTTCAAAAAGGATGTAACCTTTTCTGATTTAACATTCGAATTCATATCCTCCTTTGAATATTTCTTGCAATCAAGAGGTTATCACACAAATACGATAGCCAAACATATGAAGCATCTGAAGCGACATATAAATGTCGCCATCAACAAGGATTATATGGAGATACAAAAATACGCTTTTCGAAAGTACAAGATTAAAACTATAGAAAACAAGCATACGCACTTATCTCTTGAAGAGTTGGAGAAGTTGGAGAAATTAAGCTTGGCTGGCAGATATACTAAATTGCAAAAGACTTTAGATGCATTCTTGTTTTGTTGCTATGCAGGAATGAGATATTCTGATTTTATCAGTTTATCACCCGATAACATCGTGGAGATTCGTCAAGAAACCTGGCTAATTTATAAATCCATAAAGACGAGTACAGAAGTCAGATTACCTCTTTATCTCTTATTCGAAGGAAAAGGGCTTGTTATTCTGGACAAATATCGGGATGACTTACAAAGCTTCTTTCATTTAAGGGATAACTCTAATGTGAACAAGGATTTAATTGTG
>ENA-OQCP01000624-OQCP01000624.1-human-gut-metagenome-genome-assembly--contig:-NODE-624-length-15520-cov-2.618138_pt1 | contig 15520 bp, 18 predicted proteins | sample MGYA00242760_ERZ504583 | MGnify/ENA primary metagenome ERZ504583 (study PRJEB26092, sample SAMD00036308) | human gut metagenome | host: Homo sapiens | study: EMG produced TPA metagenomics assembly of...
TCGATGGTAATCCTCCGTTTGTTGGAAGAGGGGCGGTGTCATTTGCCATGAATACGGCGGAAATCCTGCGTATCTTGAAGTTATTGTCTAAGTATAATTTATAATAGGAGGAACGAAGATGAAAGTTTTAATGTTTGGATGGGAATTTCCTCCCAAAATATATGGTGGTCTTGCGGTTGCTTCTTATGGAATAACTAAGGGATTAAGTTTGCAGGGTGATGTGGAAACTACTTTCTGCATGCCCAAGCCGACGGGCGAAGAAGAGGACTTCTTGAAGATAGTGGGCATGAACCAGGTGCCTATCGTGTGGCGTGATGTCGATTACAATTATTTGAAGTCGAGGCTGACGCGCAACATGACGCCGGAAGATTATTATTCTTTCCGCGACCATATTTATTCGGATTTCTCTTATATGCACGTCAATGACATAGGCTGCATGGACTTTGCCGGCGGTTATCCCGCAACCTGCACGAAGAGATAAACAACTTCTCGGTGATTGCCGGAGTAGTGGCTCGCCAGCAGGAATTTGATATTATTCATGCCCACGACTGGCTGACGTATCCTGCCGGAGTGCATGCCAAGATGGTGAGCGGAAAGCCGCTCTGTATCCATGTCCATGCTACGGACTTTGACCGTTCGCGCGGAAAAGTCAATCCTACCGTCTATTCTATGGAGAAGAACGGTATGGATTATGCCGACTGCATCATGTGCGTGTCCGAACTGACCCGCCGCACGGTTATTGAGCAGTACCATCAGAACCCCAAGAAGGTGTTTGCCATGCACAATGCCGTCTATCCTCTCTCGCAGGAATACCAGGACATTCCACGTCCCGACCATTCCAAAGAGAAGATTGTGACATTCCTGGGCCGTATCACCATGCAGAAGGGACCGGAATACTTTGTGGAAGCAGCTTCGCTGGTATTGCAGCGTGCCCGCAACATCCGCTTTGTTATGGCCGGTTCGGGAGATATGATGGATGCCATGATTAATCTGGCAGCCGAGCGGGGCATCGCCGACCGGTTCCACTTCCCGGGCTTCATGAAGGGGAAGCAGGTATATGAGGTTTACAAGAACAGTGATGTATTCGTTATGCCTTCCGTTTCCGAGCCTTTCGGTATCGCTCCGCTGGAAGCCATGCAGTGTGGGACTCCTTCCATCATTTCCAAGCAGTCGGGATGCGGTGAAATTCTTGATAAGGTCATCAAGACCGATTATTGGGACATTCATGCAATGGCCGATGCCATTTATTCCCTCTGCACCAATCCCGCTCTCTTCCAATATCTGCAGGAGGAAGGCAAGAAGGAAGTGGATGGAATCACGTGGGAAAAAGTAGGTTTGAGAATCCGCGCCCTCTACGAGGATGTGTTAAGAAACTATGGTAAATAACAAAAACAATAATAGAAATGAGAACTATCTGTCTTTATTTTGAAATACATCAAATCATTCATCTGAAACGTTACCGTTTCTTTGATATAGGTACCGATCATTATTACTACGATGATTATGCCAATGAAACCAGTATCAATGATGTAGCCGAACGCTCTTATATCCCGGCATTGAACACCTTGATTGAAATGGTGAAGAATTCCGGAGGTGCGTTTAAAGTGGCTTTCTCCATCTCGGGGGTTGCGCTGGAGCAGTTGGAAATATATGCACCGGCTGTCATCGACTTGTTGCACCAGCTAAATGATACCGGTTGCTGTGAGTTCCTTGCCGAGCCTTATTCCCATGGCCTTTCTTCTCTGGCCAACGAGGATTGCTTCAAGGAAGAGGTGATGCGTCAGAGCGCTAAGATGAAGCAAATGTTCGGTAAGCGCCGAAGGTGTTCCGTAATTCCAGCCTGATTTATAATGATGAGATTGGTGCGATGGTGGCAGCTTTGGGATTCAAGGGTATGCTGACGGAAGGAGCCAAGCATGTTCTGGGTTGGAAGAGTCCGCACTATGTATACCATTGCTCTATGAATCCTAACTTGAAGTTACTGTTGCGTGATTTTAAGCTGTCTGACGACATCAGCCTGCGCTTCTCCAACTCCGAGTGGAACGAGTATCCTTTGTTTGCCGACAAGTACATCAACTGGATTGATGCTTTACCGCAGGAAGAGCAGGTCATCAACATCTTTATGGAGCTCTCTGCTCTGGGCATGGCACAGCCGTTGTCTTCCAATATTCTGGAATTCCTGAAGGCACTTCCATACTGTGCCAAAGAAAAGGGGATTACTTTCTCCACACCGACGGAAATCGTTACCAAACTGAAATCTGTTTCCCAGTTGGACGTTCCATATCCGATGTCTTGGGTGGACGAAGAAAGGGATACCAGCTGCTGGCTGGGTAACGTGATGCAGCGTGAAGCATTCAACAAGTTGTATAGTGTTGCCGAGCGTGTCCATCTTTGCGATGACCGCCGTATCAAGCAAGACTGGGATTATCTGCAGGCAAGTAACAACTTCCGTTTCATGACTACCAAGCAAAGCGGTGTCGGCTTGAACCGTGGCATTTATGAATCTCCTTTTGATGCTTTTACCAATTATATGAATATTCTTGGTGACTTTATCAAACGTGTCGATTCTCTCTATCCGGTGGATATAGATAACGAAGAACTGAATGCATTGCTGACCACTATCCAGAACCAAGGTGCGAGATAGAGGAACTGCATAAGGAATTGGAGAAAGCACAGGCCAAGTTGGAGAAGATAAAGGCTGCAGAAAAGAAAGAGAGCAAGGCTACAGCTAAATCTGCCGCAGAAAAACCGGCAAAGGCCAAGGCTCCTGCCAAAAAGCCTGCCGCAAAGAAAACAACTAAAAAGGCTGCTGAATAATATCGGCAGCTTGTCCCATCAATCAAAAAAGCTTCCGCTCTACAATGAGCGGAAGGCTTTTTTATGGAATATCTGTCAGTTACTTGTTGAAACTGGTGTATGTAACTTCTATTTTCAGCGGAGATTCCACTTCGCCTTTTGCATTCTCTTTCGGGCCGCCTTTTAGTTTGGCATATCCCGGCTTGAGGTCGTTTTGGATACCGGTTATGGTTTTGTTGCCGCTGCTGCTTGTACTGCTGTCATAGGTAATGGAAACCGGAATCAGCAATACCTTATCCCAGTCTTCATTTTCTTTGTTCCAAGTTTTTTCCCACTCTGTCTCATTCCAAGAACTGCCGGCCTTTTCTTTGGCGGCTTTCTTGGCAGCTTGTTTTTCGTTGATGCAAGTGGTAACCAACCGGGCTATGTTGCTGAATACATATTGATTGGTAGCAAATGCATTGTGGGTGGTTGTAAATGAGGTAATATTATCCCTGACTTTGTTCTCTTCAAAGAAGCTCTTCAACTCCTGCTTACGTATCAACAGCACGTCATTAGGAGCACTCATGCTATATTCGTAGTCACTGTTTATATTGTAATTCGTGAAAGTCAGTTTCACGGCATTCAGGGTGTCATTGGTCAGTTTGTTGTATATTGAATCGTATGGCATGATAGCTTCGGTGAAGATACCGGCAGGAGATTTAATGTAAGTGTGCTGAGGTTCGGCAGCCTTTTCCTTTATCAAATCTGAATTCAGGAACTGGTTTGCTGGATAACCTCTTTGGTAGAAGCAAATATAGTATTTGTTATATATCTCAAGGAGTCAGTTCCGTCTTTCTTTTTTAGTGCTACACCGGTTGTGTCGTTTGTGTAGTGTGTACAAAGCTCCATTTCCAAAGCTACGTAGTCCACGTAAAGGATAGTTCCATCTCCCAAATCGCTCTTTACGTATACTCCTTTAAAGACCTTGTCTATGAAGGTGTCTGAATTCTTGAAGTATTCAGGATGTTCCCGATATACCTTTAATATTCTGTCTTCACCAAAAGTCTTCCTATCCAGCGGGAATGTTACATTGGGATAGAAAGTGTAATAACCGTTATTGTCCTTTTCAAATCTCACAGAGTCTGGAACAGACGTGTCGAAAGCTGAATAGGCCTTACGCCCGAGTAGGGATTTAGGGTCGTATTTATTGTAGTATTCTTCTGGATTGATGTTGGTATAGCGATTTTTATCCAGCTTTTTGTCCAATTCATAAATACTCATCCGGCATGCGTTCAAGGAGTCACCGAACCAACTGGAATAATAGACAGCCAGTTGTACTGAGACTACCGAGTCACCTGCCATTATACCAGTAGCTTTTGTCGGATTTCCTTCGCTGTCCCATTCGGTTTCTTTATACACTTCCGGAAGGGAGAAGTTCTCTGTACAGTTCAGCTCCGTAAGGAAACTTGTTTCGTAATAACCGAATTCCGGGTCGGAAAACTTGCCTATATAGCCGGTACTCGTTTTGGCAAATACGGAATCAACGGCAAATGAACGTGTTGTTACATTAAAAGTAGTAGTATGCGCTGACATGCCGTCAGAATCGGGCAACATACCCAGACCTAATGTACCGGTGTTGTCATCGCATCCAAAGAAAGTCAGGACTGCCAAAAGCAATGTTCCCAGGTATCTTACTTTCATAGTTTTAACTGTCTAAATCGATTTTATTTTTGTTCTGTTTCCCATACCTTGTCGTAGAAGTCATTGCAGGCTTCAGCAAAGTTCTCGGGAGATTGATATTCCAATACCGGTTTTCCGGATTCGCGGGCATAGTTCAGTACTTCCTCATTGACGTGTTCGCTTTGCTGGATAATGCCGTCGGAGAAGTCAGCAGCCAGTTTGCAAAGTGCTGTGTAGTCAATGGGTTCCTTCAATCCTGCAATATCTTTCTTGGCGATGCCTTTCAACAATAGCTTGTTAGAGAAGTCTGCGTGGAAAGGTTGTTTGAAGTCATCTTCATAAAGGGAAAATATGACTTTGGCATCTCTGAAGGAAGGTTCGTCTTTATAGGCTTTCTTGATGTACAGAGGCGCTAAAGCGGTCATCCAGCCGTGGCAGTGGATGATGTCGGGACACCAACGCAGTTCTTCACCGTTTCCAGTACGCCACGGGCATAGAAGATGGCACGGGCATCATTGTCTTCATACTCTTCACCATTTTCGTCTGTTACCTGCAAGCGGTTCTGGAAGTAGTCATCGTTGTCGATGAAGTATACTTGCATACGTGCAGACTGGATAGAGGCAACCTTGATGATGAGCGGGTGATCGGTATCGTCAATGATGAGGTTCATGCCGGAGAGTCGTATCACCTCATGCAGCTGGTTTCTGCGTTCGTTGATATTTCCCCATTTGGGCATAAACGTTCTGATTTCTCTGCCTTTTTCTTGAATAGCCTGAGGTAGGTTTCTGCCTACGAGGGACATTTCGGATTCTGAAACGTAAGGGGTAATTTCTTGGGTTATAAATAAAACCTTGTTCGCCTTTGTCATAATAACAATGTTCTCAATTATTCTGCAAAGATATAAAAAATCGGGCAATAAAGCAAACGGAGCCCGTCTATAATTCCTTATGAATTGTTAACTGCTTGTTATTCAGCGAAACAGCTGCTTCTGGAATTGCCGGAAAGTGTACTGAGTTTTGCATTAATTTGCGATATTTCTTCTTTATATGCTAAATAATGGTTTATTTTGCACCGCTTTTGCGAACAACCAAGTTATTATATAACCAATTAAAATGGAAATAGTACATACTATCAAGACTTGCAGGCCGGACTTCGGCTTTGAGAGCCCAAGGAAAGAAGGTAGGTCTGGTACCTACGATGGGTGCCTTGCATGCCGGTCATGCCTCATTGGTGAAACGTTGTGTGGCAGAAAATGACGCTGCCGTAGTAAGCGTTTTTGTAAATCCGACCCAGTTTAATGACAAGAATGATTTAGTGAAATATCCCCGTACACCGGAGCTGATTGCCGTTTGCTGGAGGAGTGTGGAGCGGCATTTGTCTTTGCTCCTTCGGTGGAGGAGATGTATCCGGAACCGGATACCCGCCGTTTCAGCTATGCGCCGCTGGACACAGTGATGGAAGGGGCATTCCGTCCGGGACATTTTAATGGTGTTTGCCAGATTGTGAGCAAACTGTTTGATGCTGTGCAGCCGGATCGTGCCTACTTCGGCGAGAAAGATTTCCAGCAGCTGGCAATTATTCGCGAGATGGTCCGCCAGATGAAGTATCCTTTGGAAATTGTAGGCTGTCCCATTGTCCGTGAGGAAGACGGGTTGGCTCTGAGCAGCCGCAATGCCCGTTTATCTGCCGAAGAACGCAAAAATGCACTGAGAATTTCGCAGACTTTATTTGAAGTCGTACCTTTGGAGCCTCACATACGGTAGCTGAGACACAGAAGTTTGTGGAAGACACCATCGCAGCCGCCCCCGGATTGCGTTTGGAATACTTTGAGCTGGTGGATGGCAATACCTTACAGAAGATTACCGATTGGGAGGAAACTTCTTATGCTGTGGGTTGCATCACAGTATTCTGTGGGGAAGTCCGTCTGATTGACAATATCAAGTACAAAGAGCCTGCTGCCTTGTAATTTATAATTAGTAATTCGTAATTTATAAAGATATGATGATTGAAGTGTTGAAGTCGAAAATCCATTGTGCCCGCGTCACGGAAGCGAACCTGAACTATATGGGAAGCATTACGATTGATGAAGATTTGATGGATGCCGCCAACATGATTGCCGGCGAGAAGGTGTATATAGCCGACAATAATAACGGTGAACGTTTTGAAACCTACATTATTAAGGGCGAGCGTGGCTCTGGCAAAATTTGCCTGAACGGTGCGGCAGCCCGTAAGGTGCAACCTGATGACATCGTTATTATCATGTCCTACGCGCTGATGGACTTTGAAGAAGCCAAGTCGTTCAAGCCGACGGTGATTTTCCCCGACCCGGCAACGAACAAGGTGGTGAAGTAGTCTCTTTATTGAAATATGGAAATAAAGCCCCGCTTGCAATTTATCTGTAAACGGGGCTTTGTTTTTACTTCTGATTCTTCTCCGCAGGGTTCGTATGAGAATGAGGAGCCGATTTAATCTTGTCGAGTAAATACAGAATCTCAGTTTGGACATCAAAATTATATCTTTGGTAATCTTGATAGGTGGGTATCAAGTCTGGATAAAGTGTGTGGGCACACCGGTCTTTGCCCGGAAAGCATATTTGTATGGAGTTGGAGATAGAGCCTTGCATACCGGTATAGGGTAGCCGGAATAAGGTTTGTTCCATGTAGGTATTGGGGGCTTGTCCGCTGGGTATTCCTACAAGGGTAGCACCCATTTTCCACAGATAGAAAGTGTAGTGGAAAGCTGCACTGAAGGTACGTTCGTTGGTAATGACGTAAATGTGTTCCGGAGTATAGAGCGCCTTTCCTTGTTGCTTTCTCAGTTCTTCCGGCACACTGGACATGCAGTTCTCGATGAAGTCGGTCCGTCGCTGTTCTATGTTTGTGGTGTCTGCTTCGTCCGTACTAAAAGTGTAGTCACCGTAGGCATAGTCTGTTCCGTATGCTTGGTTGAAATCCTGTAAGTTTGTCTGTAGTTTTTGCATGTAGAGGGGAGAGATGATACGATAGAATTCTATATCCATATCCGTTTGCAGGAAGTGGTCGCCGAACAGTTGGTAAAGTGTGGGTAGGACAATTGGAGTCCAGCCGCCGCTATTGTTGCGCAAATCTATGATGAGGGTGGAGGAGGCTTCCTTCTTCATCTCTTTCAGCATATGGGCGAAAACTTCGGAAAGGGACGGGAGTTGCCGAATGGCTTGCAGGGTATCGGCGGGCATATCTTGTTTCAGGATATCCCGATAATAGAATCCTATTTGCCGGTATAAATCTTTCAGCCTTGTTTTTGCATATACTCAAAATTATCCCGTGCCATGATACTGTTGATATTGATGAGCATTATTTGCTTGTCGTTGTCTATGAACTGATAGGCCAGTTGTTTGTCTGTATAAGCTTTCCAACTGTTATTGTGTTGCATGGGTGTGTTTTGCACTTCCTGCCTTGACAATAAGGGAAGGGTTAATCCTCTTGATTTGCCGTCGGGAGTAAGAAGTGAGAGGTGAAGGTTGTCTTTCATTTCAGGGAAAAGCTGTCTCAAGAAATGTTCCGTAGGCATGGACCTGCATAGATTGGCATAACGGTCATATAGGTTTTCACTGGCTTGGATAGCGGCAGTGCGGGCCAGTACCTCTTCTAAAGAATCTCCGTTGATGGTTGTGATACGGCTACCTAACAAGTCTTTGTACGTTTCAGGGATTCCTTGAAGTATAATGCCGTCGGGGATGGTGCGTACTTCCAGTGCCAGGTAACGCTGATTTGCTTGTTGATTGGCTGTGGGAGGTAAAAGGTAGGTATGTCCGTCTTGCAGATTGGATAGGAAAATGCTTACCTTGTCAAAAAAGGTCTGTTTCGTACCGGGAGTCCGGCGTAACTCGTTCTCCAGATGGAAGCTTGTTCGTAGAAGAATACTTTTCCTCCGAAGCCGCTGTAAGGGTCGGGATGGGTTGCTGCCAGTTCTTTTACCAGATACCGAAGTCTGAGGCAAGGGAATCCCCGTTTAGGGCTCTTGGGCGCTTGCCAATAGGTAAGCCAAACAGAGAAGGAGGGATAGATAAATACGTTTCATATTCTTGAAATATTTAAATTGTATGCTAGAAGGGGCAAGTAGAGGGAGAGGTTGTAGTAGAATAAAAAAGGTGGAGTTCGTATGTCTCCACCTTTCATGACAGATTCTTATTTTTTTAGCTGCTCGTTCATCGCTGCTGCTGCCTTTCGTCCGTCTCCCATGGCAAGGATTACGGTGGCACCTCCGCGGACAATGTCGCCTCCGGCAAAGATGGTCGGGATGGACGACTGCATGTTATCATTGACGGCAATCGTTCCCTTCCGGCCTAATTCCAATCCCTTGATGGAGCTTGGGACAATCGGGTTGGGAGATACACCTACGCTGACGATGGCAAGGTCGATGTCGATGGTTTCTGTGGCTCCGGGGATGGGTACGGGACTGCGGCGTCCGCTGGCATCCGGTTCACCCAATTCCATTTTCTGAAGCACCACTTGTTTTACTTTTCCTTGTTCGTCGGCAATGTATTCGATTGGGTTGTGGAGGGTCAGGAATTCTACACCTTCTTCCTTGGCATGTTTCACCTCCTCGATACGTGCGGCATTTCTTCTTCCGAACGACGTAGATAATCATGGCACGCTCTGCACCGAGACGGCGTGCGGTACGTACGGAGTCCATAGCTGTATTTCCACCACCTATCACGCTACGCATTTGCCGAAAGGAACCGGAGTATCGGAGTCTTCACTGGCGGCATCCATCAGATTGACACGGGTCAGGTATTCATTGGACGAGAGGATATTGATGGAGTTCTCGCCGGGGATATTCATAAAGTTGGGCAGTCCTGCTCCGGAAGCTACGAATATGCCTTGAATCCTTCCTCTTCCAGTTGTTCCACGCTGAGCGTCTTACCGATAATGCAGTCCTTGACGAATTCCACTCCCATTTTGGCAAGGTTGTCAATCTCCACATCCACCACTTTGTTGGGCAGGCGGAACTCCGGAATGCCGTATTTCAATACACCGCCAATCTCATGCAGTGCTTCGAAAACGGTAACGTCATAGCCATACTTTGCCATATCTCCGGCAAACGACAGACCGGCGGGACCCGAACCGATGACGGCAACTTTGATGCCGTTCTTTTCCTTGATTTCCGGTACGGAGATTTGCCCGCTCTCCCGTTCGTAATCGGCGGCAAAGCGTTCCAGATAACCGATAGCTACCGGCTTCTCGTTCATCTTCAGGTGTATACATTTGGATTCACACTGCTTTTCCTGCGGACAGACGCGACCGCAGACGGCAGGCAGTGCACTGGTTTCTTTCAGTGTCTTGGCCGCTTCGAGGAATTCTCCGCGCTCAATGTTCTTGATGAAGCGGGGGATGTCGATACCTACGGGACAGCCTTCCGTGCAGCCCGGATTAGCACAGTCCAGGCAACGCTTGCTTCGGTCAGTGCCTGCTCTTCCGTCAAGCCTTGATTGACTTCCTCCTTGCGGCTGTGCGAACGATATTCCGCATCGAGTTCGTTCATCTCTACACGTGGAATGGCGGTACGCTCTTTGGCTTTCATGGACTTGCGTAGTTCTTGGCGCCAGGCGGCATTGCGGCTTTTCTCGTCCGCTTCCTGCACGTTCTCATGGGTGGCTTGGCAGGTCTGAGGTTCTTCCAGTTTGTGCATCTCTTCGCGTTCGATGCTCTTGAAGGCACCCATGCGTTTCAGCATTTCGTCGAAGTCCACTTGGTGCCCATCAAACTCAGGACCATCACGCATACGAATTTGGTCTTTCCTCCGATGGTGATTCGGCAAGCTCCACACATGCCGGTACCATCTACCATAATCGTATTCAGGGATACATCCGTGGGGATTTCGTATTTCTTTGTCAGCAAACAAACAAATTTCATCATGATGGCGGGGCCGATACAGAAACATTTGTCTACCTTCTCGCGCTTGATGACTTCCTCCACGCCTTCCGTCACCAGTCCTTTGCGTCCGTAAGAGCCGTCATCGGTCATGATGATACTTCGTCGGAGCTTTCGCGCATCTCCTTTTCAAGGATAATGAGTTCCTTGGTGCGTCCAGCCAGCACGGTGATGACGCGGTTACCGGCAGCTTTTAGCGCTTGCACGATAGGGAGCATGGGAGCTACGCCTACACCACCTCCCGCACAGACCACAGTACCGAAGTTGTCAATGTGCGTGGCTTGTCCCAACGGGCCGACAACATCCGTAATGTAATCGCCTTCGTTCAGTTCGCAAAGACGGGTAGAGGAGAGCCCGACTTCCTGAACCACCAGTGTGATGGTTCCCTTTACCGGGTCGCTTCCGCAATGGTAAGCGGCATACGTTCGCCTTTTTCGCCCACACGTACAATGACAAAGTGCCCTGCCTTACGTGATTTGGCAATCAATGGTGCTTCAATGACTAACTTAAAGACCTTTTCAGAAAAGTGTTCTTTGCTAATGATTTTATTCATTATCTAATAATTTTGTTGGTGTAATTACGCAATTACTGTCAGATTGATAGATTTTGCAAAGATAGGGGTTATTTGGTAATATCAAAAGAAGAATAGGGTAAAACTGCATGTTGTCACTGGATAACATTCCTTTGTCACTATAATTTGTTCACTTTCTACAGCCTGCCTACTTTTGAAATAAAAAATGAGGAAGAGTATGTATCGAAATGTTTTTTTAGGGGCAATTTTATTGAGTATGCCTTTGGTGGTTTGGTCGCAGCAGGATACGATTGCCGACCAGCGTTTGGAAGAAATTATGGTAACTGCTAAACTCCCGTTGGTAGAAATATCTGCCGGTAAAACAAGTTACCGGATGGATGCGTCAGTCACTCAAAGTACGGGAAGTCTTTATGATGTTCTTGCTTCCCTGCCGGGAGTCGTGATAGATTCCAATGGTAATATCTTGCTGAACGGACAAAGCGGTGCGACGATTCTGATGGATGGCAAGCCTACTTATCTTTCGGGAGATGAATTGATGAGTCTGTTGAAATCTACTCCTGCAACTAATGCTGATAAGATAGACTTGATAACCCAGCCTTCCGCACGCCACGATGCGGCGGGAAGCTCCGGGTTGATTGATATCCGTACAAGAAAAATCAGACTGCGCGGTGTGAATCTGGCCTTGAACGGCAATGGCAGTCTTGGACGGACGGGTAGCGGTTATGGAGGTGCCTCATGAATATCCGGGAGAATAAGTTCAATCTTTATTTGAACTATTCGTATTATCAGGGGAAGGATGTCATAGACTTGTTTATCGACCGTGCGTTCGAACGGGATGGAGGAAGGATGATGCAGGACTCTTACCGGAAGCGTAGGAATTATTCGCACTATTTTCGTACCGGATGTGATTATTATCTCAATGAGCGGACAGTTTGGGGAGTCTCATTGGGTGGAAACTTTTCCCGGCAAAGGGAAAATGCAGGCATGTTTACGGAAATCCGAGAAACCGGAGTTGCGGGAAATACTTACAGCCATGCGGAGCAAAACCGGAATAATGTTTCTGCCGGAACCAGTATGGTGCACAAGCTGAAAAGAGAAGGGGGAGAACTCAGCGCTTCTTTTGATTATTTCCATTACTACCGTGTTGGAAACCAGTTGATGGATAGTTTTAAGCCGATACATTGAAAGGGGATATGAAGGGAAATACCGACTTATATGTCGGACAGATAGATGCGGTTTATCCATTGAGTGAGGTTTGGAAGTTACAGGCCGGAGTCAAAACCTCATTTGTTACGATAGACAATACGGCAGGTTATATGCGTCCGTCGGTTTCCGGCTGGCTGCCGGATGGGGCACTTGGTTCCCGATTCGTATATGATGAGAATATCAATGCCTCTTATCTACAAGTCGGCTATGAGAAAGACCGCTTGAAAATCTCAGCGGGTCTAAGGTTGGAACATACCCATGTACACGGGGATTTTGGAGGAAATACACAACAGAAAGACTCTTCGTTTACAACGAATTACTTCCAATTGTTTCCTACTATTGCTTTGCAATACGGTTTGACTTCGGAACATCTGTTTCAGCTTTCGTATGGCAGGCGTATTACCCGCCCCAATTATGGTGATTTGAATCCTTTTACCTATATATTTGATGACTATACCCATGAAGGGGGAAATACGAAGCTGCATCCTTCTTTCTCTGATAATATAGAGTTGGGGTATGTGTATCGTGACTGGTTTCAGACAGTGCTCTTTTTCTCGCATACAGATGATGCTATCATGAAGAGCTATCGCGAACAGGAGGGGCGGCGTATCTATGTAATGCCCCAGAATCTGTCTTCCTATGTACAGACGGGTATGCGTGTACATGCCGCCAACCTCTCACCTGTTTCTTTTTGGAAGGTGAATCTGACCGCTATCGGTATTTATAATAATTATGGTTGGACGGAGCAAGGGCAGAAAATGAAAAACCGTATGTTTACCCCGATATTCGGCTGCATGAACCAGTTTGCTTTCACTTCCGTATGGTCGGCCGAACTTTCGGCAAATTATAATGGACGAATGGCCTACGGACAAGCCACAGTACATCCGGCGCTGGAAGTGAATGTCGGCATCCAAAAGAAGATGTTCCGTAACAGATGCACCGTTACCTTGTTTGCCAAGGATGTATTCAACACCAATTATCAAAAAGTAGATATTCAATCTCCCGGTGTGCAGGCGTTTGTTGACGAACGGCACAACAAACGTGTGCTGGTATTGCTTTCGCCTGGCGTTTTCAAAAAGGCAGCGAGACAAAAGAAAGCAGAAGGAAAAAAGAAATAGATGAAACAAAAAGAGTAAATTTGTAACTGTTATGGGCAGACTGTGGAACAAGTGGCTGGTGCCGGCATTATTTGCCGTGATTCTTTTTCTGTGTATTCGTGTGGCGAATGATATTCCGAAACATGAATACTATTGGGAAAGTAATGAGTGGAATTTCATGCTGAAGGATATGCTTGTGGTACTCTTCATGTCTTATCCTATCTTTTTTCTATTGAAGTATTGGCTTCGTTTGTGCCGGAAGCGGAAGTTGGTATGGTGGCAGGAATACGGGGTAGTTGTCCTGACGGTTCCCGTCTGGTGTCTTCTGACGATGTGGGTCATCCGCTTTTTGATGGGGGTAAGTCTTGATTTATACGATGTGCCTGTTCCGGCCATAGTCAGTATGTTGCTTGGCGGCTTCTTTTATATATTCTTGCGTAATCAGATGATACAGAAGGAAAATGAAGCTCAACGCCTGCAGTTGGAGAAGATAAAAAATGACCAGCTCCAGACAGAACTGAAATTCCTTAAAGCGCAATATCATCCACACTTTCTTTTTAATGTACTCAATACGGTTTATTTTCAGATAGATGAGAATAATGAGGCTCCGCGGCATACTCTTGAGCAATTGTCCGATTTGCTTCGTTACCAATTATACAATGATGGGGAGAAAGTGCAAGTCCGTGTGGAAGTGGAATATCTGAAACAATACATCAGCCTATGTAAACTTCGTGCTACGAAGCGGCTGCAGTTGCAGGTGCATTTCGATGAAATGGAGGCGCAGGTTGAGATTTATCCATTGTTGTTTGTACCGTTGGTGGAGAATGCTTTCAAATATGTGGGAGGGAACTATTTTATAGCTATGGATATGTGTCTGAAAGAAGGCAAGTTGTGTTTTAGTATTGAAAATTCTATACCGGAACCATTAGTGCACCAGAAAGGAAAACATGGAATCGGCATAGAAAATCTGAGGCGCAGGCTGGAGCTGCTATATCCGGAGCGTCATACGCTGGACATAAATAGAGGAGATACTTTGTTTAGAGTAAAACTTGTGATAGAATTATAGGATGAAACAGGTAAAATGTGTAATAACCGATGACGAGCCTACTGCATGTGAAGGATTGCAACGCTATGTGGAAAAGGTGGATTTCCTTTCTTTAATGGGTGTATGTGAAGATACTATGCAGTTGAACACTCTTTTGCAGACTGAGCAGCCGGACTTGTTGTTTCTGGATATTGAAATGCCTTATCTTTCGGGGCTTGAACTCTTGGCATCTCTTGCCCATCCGCCTCATGTGATTATCACTTCCGCTTATGAGCAGTATGCATTGAAAGGTTATGAACTTGATGTTACGGACTATCTGTTGAAACCGATTTCGTTTGACCGGTTCCTGAAAGCGGTGAATAAAGTACATGGTCTTTTGCAGCAGGAGAAATGGCCGGATGAAGCTAATAATTTTATATTTGTCCGTTCAGACCGTCAGATGCATAAGGTGTTGTTTAAGGATATTCTGGTGGTGGAGGGGCTGGAAAATTACGTCTGTATTTATACGGAAAGCACAAAGCTGCTTGTACGTTCTACCATGAAGCGTATGATAGAGGCTCTTCCTGGTGGAGTATTTCAGCAAGTCCATAAATCATATCTGATAAATTTGGAAAAGATTGAGATGATAGATGGCAATCGGATTATAGTTGGGAGGCATACTGTTCCGGTGGCACGTAATTTCCGCGAGGAGGTGTTTGCACGTATTTTGAAGAATACTTTGTAGTTGCGCAGGAGAAGCTTGTCATGATAAAACTCCGGGCACGAATTACATGGATTTCACGTTTTTTGCTAACCGCAACTGTGAAATTCATGTAATTCGTGCCCGAAAGAAAGTGTCAAAGGCGTATTGCTGCACGTGACTATTATGGCCTTAGTCTATTATTTCAAATCCCGTATACGGAACCAATGCCTTTGGTATGCGGATTCCTTCTGGAGTCTGGTTGTTTTCCAGCAAGGCGGCAACAATGCGTGGCAGAGCGAGTGCGGAACCGTTCAGCGTATGGCAAAGCTCTGTTTTCTTTTCTGCCGTACGGTAGCGGCATTTCAGACGGTTGGCTTGATAAGTGTCAAAATTAGAGACGGAACTTACTTCCAGCCAGCGTTTCTGTGCTTCGGAATACACCTCAAAGTCAAAACAGAGGCAGCCGTGAAGCTCATATCGCCACCCGCAAAGGCGCAGGGATGCGGTAGGGGAGTTCCAGCTTTGAAGCAAACCTTCCACGTGGTCCAACATCTCCTGGTGGGATTGTTGCTGTGTTCCGGTTTGTCG
>ENA-OQCP01000625-OQCP01000625.1-human-gut-metagenome-genome-assembly--contig:-NODE-625-length-15506-cov-3.173028_pt1 | contig 15506 bp, 16 predicted proteins | sample MGYA00242760_ERZ504583 | MGnify/ENA primary metagenome ERZ504583 (study PRJEB26092, sample SAMD00036308) | human gut metagenome | host: Homo sapiens | study: EMG produced TPA metagenomics assembly of...
GAGCGAAAGCACTCCGAAAATCGAATTTGACAATGTAAACTTCACATACGGCACGGGTGATGACGAGCTTGAGACATCAGCTTTAAAATCAAGCGTGGTCAGACGGTCGGTCTTATCGGCGGTACGGGTTGCGGTAAAAGTACGCTTGTCAACCTTATCCCCCGTTTTTACGATGCAACACAGGGTACTGTAAGCGTTGACGGCAGAAATGTCAAGGACTATCCGTTCTTACAGCTCCGTTCACAGATTGGTATTGTTCCTCAGCAGTCAATTCTTTTCAAGGGAACAATCCGTGACAATATGAAATGGCAAAACGAAAATGCAACTGACGAGGATATTATAAAGGCTCTAAAAATTGCACAGGCATACGAGTTTGTAAGCAAGCTGAACAAAGGGCTTGACAGCTTTGTTGAACAGGGCGGTAAGAACTTCAGCGGAGGACAGCGTCAGCGACTTTGCATTGCCAGAGCACTCACAGGCTCACCGAAGCTTCTCATTCTTGACGACAGCTTTTCGGCTCTTGACTTTGCAACAGATGCGGCACTCAGAAAGGCTTTGCGTGAAAACACAAAGGATATGACCGTAATAATCGTTACACAGCGTTGCTCAACAATTAAGAACGCAGACCTTATTCTTGTGCTTGATGACGGCAGACTTGTAGGCAAAGGTCCGCACGATGAACTGTTTGAAAGCTGCGAAACCTACCGTGAAATCTGTCTTTCACAGCTTAATGAAGAGGAGGCAAAAAGATGAAAAATTCAGCAAAAAAAACCTCCTCTGTAAAAAAGGTACTCAAAAAAATAAAGCCGTATTCGTTTTATCTGATTTTAGCTCTTGTGAGCGCAATCATCAGCGTTTCGCTCACGCTCTATATTCCTGTTCTCACAGGTAACGCAATCGACAACATCATTGACAAGGGCAATGTTGACTTTGCAAGCGTTATTCAGATTCTTGTGTACATCGGTGTAGGCATCGGCGGTGTGGCACTTTTCCAGTGGATTATGACCTACTTTACCAACATTGTCAGCTACCGCACTGTTCGTGACCTCAGAAGAGAGGTTTTTGAAAAATTCAACACAGTTCCCCTCTCCTACATTGACACAACACCTCACGGCGACCTTATCAGCCGAGTAATCAACGATGTTGACGCAGTTGGTGACGGTCTTACACAGATGTTTCTACAGCTTTTTTCGGGCATTGTTACCATTGTCGGCACGCTTGTATTTATGCTGACAATCAACTGGAAAATCGCCTTTGTGGTTGTTGTTCTCACACCGCTTTCGCTCTTTGTTGCGGCATTTATCGGCAAGATGACGCATAACCGCTTTACCCGTCAACAGGCACTCAACGGCGACATCTCGTCATATGTTGAGGAGCATATCGGCAATCAGAGAATTGTAAAGGCTTTTTCATATGAGGACAGAGCCTTTGAAGAATTTGAAAAGTACAACGATGAACTTCTTGAAGTGGGATTCAAGGCGCAGTTTGCAGGCGCACTTGCCAACCCGTCAACAAGATTCGTAAACGCATTGGTTTATGCCGCAGTAGGCATCATGGGTGCTCTGTTTGCCGTTGCAGGCACACTTTCGGTTGGACAGTTATCATGCTTTCTCACCTACGCAAATCAGTACACAAAGCCGTTTAACGAGGTTACAGGCGTACTCACGCAGTTGCAGACAGGCATTGCGGCGGCAGGACGGGTTTTTGAGGTTCTTGAGGCAGATAACGAAATTCCCGACAACAGTACAAAAGAGCTTGAGCATTGCGAAGGCAATGTCAAGATTGAGAATGTAAACTTCTCCTACACAAAAGAAAAACCGCTCATCACAAACTTTTCGCTTAATGTCAAGAGCGGCAGTCACATTGCCATTGTCGGTCCGACAGGTTGCGGCAAGACAACATTTATCAATCTTCTTATGAGATTTTATGACACGGACAGTGGCAAAATCAGCATTGACGGAGTTGACATTATGGATATCACCCGTGACAACCTCAGAAAATGCTACGGAATGGTTCTTCAGGACAGCTGGCTGTTCAACGGAACGATTATGGAAAATCTGCGTTACGGCAACGAAAACGCAACCGAAGAAGAAGTTATTGCCGCTGCAAAGGCGGCATATGCGCACTCATTCATCCGCCGTATGTCTGACGGCTACAACACCGTAATCAGCGAGGACGGCGGTAATCTCAGTCAGGGGCAGAAACAGCTTTTGTGTATTGCAAGGGCGATGCTTACAAACCCGTCAATTCTTATTCTTGACGAGGCGACTTCATCAATTGATACCCTTACCGAAATCCGTGTTCAAAAGGCTTTTGCCAAGATGATGAAGGGCAAGACGAGCTTTGTTGTTGCCCACAGACTTTCAACAATCAAGGAAAGCGATGTTATCCTTGTTATGAAGGACGGCAACATCATTGAACAAGGCACACACGAGGAGTTGCTCGCCAAAGGCGGATTCTATAACAAACTTTACAACAGTCAGTTTGCAAAACAGTAATACGGCGACGGTCACTGACCGCAAATCGAAACAATTGTAAAATCATTTTGACAATAAACCGTATAACTGACTACTACACTTGAACACACAATTTTCAACAAATCCGAAAATGTATACAAAACGAGGTCATCAGCTAAAAACCGATGACCTCTGTTTTTATTATGAACTTTTAATCAGAAAGGGATTTTTCAACATTGATTATCGGATAAAGCTTTTCGTCAATTGACTTTATTTTTTCGATTGCACTCTGTTTAATCTGTCTTTCTGTAAGGTCAAGTCCATACGGAATAACCATATCAAAGACAACATTGTATGCGTACTGCCCTTTACAATTCTGAAATCGTGGATTGAATACTCCGGATTAAGCTCACACAAGCCCTCCTCCACCTTCATTTTAAGTTCATTTGTGAACGCATCGTTTGACGCAATCGGATCCATATGTATGGTTGCAAAACAGTTATACCTGTTTTCAAGCTGTTTTTCCGTCAGGTCAATTGCGTCATGTGCTTCGAGGATATCCTCGTCACACGGTACCTCTGCGTGAAGTGAAACAAAGCACCTGCCCGGACCGTAATCGTGGATAATCAAATCGTGGATACCTACAATCATATCATTTTTCAACACTGTTTCCTTGATTTCATCAACAAATTCAGGGTCGGGCGCTTTGCCGAGAAGCGGTGAAAGGCTTTCTCTGAATGTGCTGACACCCGTAAAAAGTATGAACAGCGAAACACACACGCCGAGCCAACCGTCAATCTGAACTCCTGTTGAGGCAGAAATAAGCAATCCGATTATTACGACCGAGGTTGCAATGCAGTCAGTCAAAGAATCGAGTGCCGCCGCCTTGAGTGCGGTTGAATTTATCTTTCTCGACAATCCCGAATTAAAAAAGTACATCCATAATTTTACGAAAATTGACGCAATCATTATTGCGAGTGAAAGCGTTGAAAATGCCGTTTTATCCTCGGGAGTAATTATCTTTCTATCGAACTTTTTATAAGCTCAACACCCATTAAAAGGATTACAACGGAAATTCCCAAGCCAGCCACATACTCATAACGACCGTGACCGAACGGATGCTCTCTGTCGGCAGGACGGCTTGCAAGCTTAAATCCGAGAAATGTAACAACCGAACTGCCTGCGTCCGAAAGGTTGTTGAGGCGTCGGCAATGACGGAAACCGATGCCGAAACAATTCCGGCAAACAATTTTCCTCCGAACAGTAACAGGTTAAGAATTATTCCGCAAACACCGAAAGGTTGCCATAGGCAGTTCTAACCTTTGGATTATCGCAATTGTCGCTGTCTTTAACGAACAGCTTTACAAGTAACTTTGTCAAATAAAACACCAACTAAAATTTATTTACAGCGAATCGTTTCGGCTGAAAACATCGGCAACCTCAGTAATTGAAATGTACGCTTTCCTGTCGATTTCACGCACAATTTCCTTCAGCTTGCCAATCTGGAAACGGTTGACAACAAAGTAAATCATCACCTTGTCCTTGCCTGAATATCCGCCCTGAGCCTGCATTACGGTAACGCCGCTTTGAAATTCCTCCGAAAGTGCGTTACAAATTTCATCGCAACGGCTTACAGATGCAATAATCGTTGCCGCCTTTGCCCTGTCAAAACCTTCAACAATAAAGTCAATCGTTTTAAGTGCGGCAAAATATGTAACAATCGAATAAAGCGGAAGAATCCAGCTTTGCAGAATGAAACCGCATACAACATAAAGTACGATATTGTATGCCATAACGAATGAACCAACCGATACACCGATTTTCTTCGCAAAGATTACTGCCATAACCTCGATGCCGTCCATTGCACCGCCAAATTTGATTGCAAGACCGCTGCCTATACCCGAAATCACACCGCCGAACACGGCACAAAGGAGCAAATCGGTTCCCGCAAGCGGAGACGCCATACTGACATCAACGGGCAGAACATCGGTTATCAGCCATGAAACGAACGAATAAACTGCAACCGTATAAATTGCGTAAAATGTAACTTCTTTCCCTGCTTTTTAAGTCCGAACAAAAACAGCGGCAGGTTGAAAATTATAAGAAAAAGTGAAAGCGACAGGCTTTCGGGTGTAAGTTGTGCGGCAAGCATAGCCGTACCTGAAATTCCGCTGTCGTAAAGGTTCACGGGATTAAGAAATATTGTAATTCCAAACGCATTGATAATTCCGGCAATTGTGAGAAAAAGCATATTTTTGATTTTGATTGTATTTCTCGCTCTTTGTAAAAGATTTTTCATTGTCATCATCCTTTGCAATAAATTTCCGTCCCCACCATTCACATAAGTATAGCCTAATTGTATCACAATAATGATATTTACGCAAGAAAAGCAAAAGGCACCGAAAAATCGGTGCCTTAATCAGCTTATTGATTATTCCTGAGAGTCGGCCTTGGCTTTCTCAATAATTTTTTTGAGCAACATTTGCAGGAGTATCCTCATAGCGGACAAACGCAAATTCAAATGATCCTCTGCCTGTGTTACCTGGCGAATGTAGGTTGCAAAGTCATCCATTTCTGCCATAGGAACTTCCGCCTCAACAATCTGCGTTCCGTTCTCACCCGGCTGCATACCGAGTACACGACCTCTGCGCTTGTTGACCTCGCCCATTACATCGCCCATATTTGCATCCGGAACATTGGCTTTAAGGCTTCCGATCGGCTCAAGAAGCGTGGGAGAAGCATTTGGAATACCGTTCTTATAAGCAAGAGATGCCGCTGTCTTAAATGACATCTCGGAGGAATCAACAGGATGATATGAACCGTCATAGAGAGTAGCCTTGATGCCTACCATCGGATAACCTGCAAGAACACCCTTCTTGATTGAATCCTGAAGTCCCTTTTCAACGGCAGGGAAGAAATTTTTCGGAACTGCACCGCCGACAACTCTTTCGGCAAATACAAGACCGTCCGAATCACACGGTTCAAATTCAATCCACACATCACCGAACTGACCGTGACCACCCGACTGCTTTTTATATCTGCCCTGTGCGGAAACCTTCTTGCGGATAGTTTCTCTGTATGCAATCTTCGGATTTTTGAGACTGCGTCAACATTATACTTTGTTTTAAGTCTTGAAATTACAACATCAAGATGCTGTTCACCGAGTCCCGAAATTAACATTTCATGGGTTTCGTGATTAGAAACGAGTTTGATTGTCGGATCTTCGTCTGCAAGCTTTGCAATGCCCTGAGCAACCTTATCCTCGTCACCCTTCTTTGCGGGATACACAGCCATTGTATATGATGATGACGGATAGTCGATTCCGTCAAGAACAACCTTTCTGAGAGGCGAACAGAGTGTGTCGCCTGTCTTTGTTGATGCAAGCTTCGGGATTGCGCCGATGTCGCCCGCACCGATGTACGGAACATCCGACTGCTTTTTACCGCTTACGGAAAGCACCTTTGTAATTCTCTCCTGTGCGCCTGTACGCATATTGATGAGAGGAGCGTCCGAGCTTACCTTGCCCGAAACAACCTTTACATATGAAAGTCTGCCGATGAACGGGTCTGCAACCGTCTTGAATACGATTGCGGCAGCCGCACCGCTGTCATTAACCGAAACATCAACGGGTTCACCGTCAAGGTCAACACCGATTTCACCGCTCTTGTCAGCCGCTGACGGAGCAAGCCATGTAAGGCTGTTCAAAAGCTGATCAATTGCGAATGTATTATGAGCGTCACCGCAGAATACGGGGCAGATTGTGCCGTCCTTAACACCCTGACTTACACCGAGAATGATTTCTTCGGGAGTAAACTCCTCACCCATAATAAACTTGTCAAGAAGTTCCTCGCTTGTTTCGGCAACAGCTCCTTGATAGCCTCGCGCAAGCCCTCAAGCCTGTCGCCATATCAGGAAGCGCAGTCTGTTTTACACTGCCGTCTGTGCTGTACTCATAAGCCTTGTAATCAAACAAATTAACATAAGTGTTTGCCTGACCGTCAACAATGTACGGAACAACAACAGGACAAACAGACGGACCGAATGTAGCCTTCAAGCTCTCGAATACACGATAGAAACGGGCGCTTTCGTCACAAAGGCCGTTTACAAAGAACACCTTTGTAAGCCCTGCCTTTGTTGCCGCATCAACTGCTTTTTCGGTACCTACACAGACACCGTCCTTGCCCGAAACAACGATGAGCGCTGTGTCAGCCGCTCTCATGCCCTCTGCAACACCGCCTGCAAAATCAAAAAGACCCGGGGGTGTCGATTAGGTTGATTTTTGTATTTTCCATTCAATCGGTGCAACCGCCGTCATAATTGAAGTCTGTCTTTGATCTCCTCGCTGTCAAAATCAAGGACTGTGTTGCCGTCTGCAACCTTACCGAGTCTTTCGCTCATCTTCGAGAGATAGAGTATTGACTCCGCAACCGAGGTTTTGCCGCTGCCGCTGTGTCCTGCGAGGGCAATATTAAGAATTTTTTTAGCGTCGTATTGTTTCAAAAGTGAAATCCCCTTTCGTAAAATTTCTATTCTAATCAAGCTATTTCGACAAAATTAAACAATAGTGTCAATTAATACGGAATTATTATAGCATATTTGTATAAAATAAACAACCGAATTATGGCAAAATAAAAAATTCACCCTTGCCCAAATGGACAAGGGATGAATTGTGCAACTTGCTTTTTTATTTTATGTTAAGCTGAAAAATATACAGATTTTTGCAAGGTCAATTGTGCATTTTAACGATTGGGTTTCCTAAAAAAACAATTTTTGACAAAAGGAAAGGCTCTCAAAACGAGAGCTTGAAAACTTGATTATTCGAGAACCGCACCCTGTGCGCCTGATGTAACAAGCTTTGCATAACGAGCAAGGTAGCCTGTTGTAATCTTGGGCTGACGGGGTTTCCACTCTGCCTTACGCTTTGCAAGCTCTTCGTCAGAAACGAGGAGGTTGATTGTGTTTGCGGGAATGTCGATTTCAATCATATCGCCCTCTTTAACAAGTGCGATTGGACCGCCTACTGCCGCCTCGGGAGATACATGACCAATAGCCGCACCTCTTGTTGCGCCTGAGAAACGGCCGTCTGTGATAAGAGCAACACAGTTGCCGAGACCGCTGCCCATAATAGCGGAAGTCGGGTTGAGCATTTCTCTCATGCCCGGGCCGCCCTTAGGACCTTCGTATCTGATAACAACAACCTCACCGGGATTGATTTTGCCGTCATAAATTGCACTGAGAGCGTCCTCTTCGCAGTCAAACACTCTTGCCGCACCCTTGTGGTGCATCATTTCCTCTGCAACGGCACTTCTCTTAACAACAGAACCGTCAGGAGCAAGGTTACCCTTGAGAACAGCAATACCGCCTGTCTTGCTGTATGGATTTGTAACAGGACGAATGATGTCCGTATCCTTGATTTCACAACCCTTAATGTTCTCGCCTACAGTCTTGCCTGTTGCCGTGATAAGGTCTGTGTCAAGAAGTCCAACCTTTGTAAGCTCGTTCATTACGGCATAAACACCGCCTGCCTCGTTGAGATCCTCCATATATGTGTGACCTGCAGGAGCAAGGTGACAAAGGTTAGGAGTCTTTTTGCTGATTTCATTGGCAATGTCAAGGTTAAGCTTAACACCTGCCTCTTTTGCGATTGCAGGAAGGTGGAGCATTGTATTTGTTGAACAGCCGAGAGCCATATCAACAGTAAGAGCATTCATAAATGCCTTTTCCGTGAGAATGTCACGAGGACGGATATCCTTTTCAAGAAGTTCCATAACTTTCATGCCGGCGTGCTTTGCAAGCTTGATTCTGTCTGAGTAAACAGCAGGAATTGTACCGTTACCCTGAAGTCCCATACCGATTGCCTCTGTAAGACAGTTCATACTGTTGGCGGTGTACATACCCGAACATGAACCGCATGACGGACAAGCCTTGTTTTCAAACTCGGCAAGCTCTTCGGCAGTAATCTTGTTTGCCGTGTAAGCACCGACTGCCTCAAACATACTCGAAAGACTTGTCTTTTTGCCCTTAACATGGCCTGCAAGCATAGGACCGCCGCTTACGAAAACTGTCGGAACATTGATTCTTGCGGCAGCCATAAGCATACCCGGAACATTCTTGTCGCAGTTAGGAACCATTACAAGTGCGTCAAACGCATGAGCCTTTGCCATAGCCTCTGTTGAGTCTGCGATAAGCTCACGGGTTACAAGAGAATACTTCATTCCCTCATGTCCCATGGCAATACCGTCACAAACAGCGATTGCAGGGAATACAATCGGAACACCGCCTGCAAGAGCAACGCCCTGCTTTACGGCGTCAACAATCTTATCTATATTCATATGTCCCGGAACGATATCGTTCTTGGAACTTACAATACCGATAAAAGGTTTCTTAATTTCTTCTTCGGTAAGACCGAGAGCATTCAAAAGCGAACGCTGAGGTGCGGTACTTACGCCGTCCTTTATAACTGAACTTTTCATTGTAAACACCCTTTCCATAATTATCAAATAGGAACAAAATTCACATAAAAGTCCTTCAATTGTTCCATAATAAAACACAGTGAAAATTTCTGTATCGTTAATTTTTATTTTAGCACATCGGCTGTTCAAAATCAAGTAGAGAACCTATATTGCCAAAATCATTTGTTGCGGCTCAATCGTTGATTATTCTGCCCTTTTCAACATTGGGCATAATAAAGTTATCCCTTGAATATTCCCACAGTTTTTTTGAGCCGTCAGCAGTGTTTTTGTTACGATTAAGAATACTGTGCAGGTGAACAATATGCTCTACCCACGCCTTGCCGTCGGTTGCGTCATTGAGCATTGCGGGCTGAATGTTATCCATTGTGTGAGCAAACTTTGCTTCGGCTGTTTCACCGCTTTCAAATTCAAGCCACAGATTCATCATCTTTTCGCCCTGGTCTTCCGGAAGAAGTCCGAAAATTCTTTTTGCGGCTTTCATTTCACGCTCTGCCTGAGTTTTCTTAGCTTCCTCATCATAGGCATATGTATCGCCTGCGTCAATCTCGACAATATCGTGAATCAGAAGCATTGTCATTGTTTTAAGCACATCAATTCCGAATTTGCATATTCGGAAAGCATGACGGTCATTATCGCCATATGCATGCGTGCTCGGCATCGTTTTCCTTTTCCGAGCGTCGGAAAGGTAGGTCTGACGGGTAATGAATTTTTCCTTATCAATTTCCTTTATAAAATCAAATTGCTTTTCAATTCTTGATTTCTCCATAATGTTCCCTCTTAAAATTCAGGCCTGCACACGGGCATAGTGCAGCTTATGTGATTATTTATTTACTACAGGAAGTTTGGTTTTATCGTATTCATCCAGTCTGTTGCCGTAAAGGTAATAGTTTGTTTCTTTTACAACAACAGGCGAAAGCACAACTACGGCAATAAGGTTGGGAATTGACATAAGTGCGTTAAAGATGTCAGCCATTGTCCAAACAAGGTCGAGCTTGATAACAGGACCGATGAGAAGAAATAAATACAAAATCAGCTTGTAAGGAATCATACCGCATCTGCCGAAAAGATATTCAACACAGCGTTCACCGTAGTATGACCAGCCGAGGATTGTTGAATATGCAAAGCGGCAATACCGATAACAAGAATCGGTGTGCCGATTACGGGAATCTGCTGAAAGGCTTTGTATGTAAGGTCGCCGCCGTCGGAAACATCAATTGCAGGATTTTTGATAATTGAGCTTACAAGCACAAGACCTGTCATAAGACAAACAACAACCGTGTCCCAGAAAGTGCCTGTTGAAGAAATCATAGCCTGACGAACAGGGTTTCTTGTCTGAGCGGCAGAGGCAACTATCGGAGCAGAACCCATACCGGATTCATTACTGAAAAGACCTCTTGCAATACCGTAACGAGCGGCAAGCATAAGGCTTGAACCGAGGAAACCGCCTGCAACGGACTTGAGAGAAAATGCGTCCTGAAAAATCATTTCAAATGTCTTACCGAGAACATCAAAGTTCATGCCGAGGATAATAATACAGCCGAGAACATAGAAAACAGCCATAAACGGTACAAGGAGTTCGCAAACTCTTGAAATCGACTTGATGCCTCCGAAGATTACAACGGCTGTAATTGCGGCAACAAGAACACCTACAATAATTGAAATAACCGAAGCGTCCTGACCGAAAAGATTCACCGTACCAAGGTCAAAGGTGTTGTTCATAATGTTTGAAATTGCATTAACCTGAACACCCGAACCGATGCCGAAGGATGCAAGCAATGCAAAAAGAGCAAAAAGAACGGCTAAAATTTTGCCGAGAGTTTTAAACTTAAATCCTCTTTCAAGGGCATACATGGCACCGCCGAGCATTCTGCCGTCAGAAGTCTTTACACGATACTTTACACCGATGAGTGACTCGGAATACTTTGTTGCGATACCGAAAACACCGGTGAGCCAGCACCAGAGAACCGCACCGGGGCCTCCGAGTGCAATTGCAGTACCTACGCCTATGATATTACCCGTGCCGATTGTTGAGGCAAGTGCTGTTGCAAGAGCCTGAAACGGGCTGATGTCACCGTCTGAATCGGGATCCTTTGTCACCGAAAGTTTGATTGCCTTAAAAGTTTTTCTCTGTACAAATTTTGTGCGAATTGTGAGGAAAATGTGAGTTCCGAGAAGAAGGATAATCATAAACCAACCCCACAGGAAGTCATTGAAGCTATTCATCACAGCTGAAATCGCATCCCACATATTGTACGCCTCCTTGTTTTAGTATAAACCTACCCTGTTTAATATACAAAAGCAAAGCCTGCTTTATGTCCGTTAATGTTTTTTACAAAAATCGTTTTACATCAATAAGGTTGTCTGCAACTCCGTAAAGAAGGGGAATTGCCTCTGCACTCGGACGGTCAAGGTCGGGGACCATAACCGTTTTACACCCTGCCGAGCTTGCCGACTTATGCCGTTGAGCGAGTCCTCAAGTGCAATGCAGTTTTCGGGAGCAAGTCCGAGTTTTTCTGCGGCATAAAGATAAATGTCGGGTTCGGGCTTTCCTTTTGCAACCATTGACGCACAAACTATTTCGTCAAAATAATCGTAAAGACCGAGAGCTGAAAGATATTTTTTCGTTCTCTCCGGAGCGGTTGCGGTTGCAAGGGCAACCCTGTAGCCGTTCTGCTTTAAAAAGCCGAGAAATTCAGCAGCACCGGGCTTTGATTCAATGCCGTTTTCCGAGATGAACTTATCCATAAGCTCAATTCTTTTATCGTGAACCTTGCAGTAGTCAAAATTCTCCCCGAAAAAGCCCTTTAATTTTGCAATTGCAAACGGGCGAGCCATTGAACGAATACTGAGTGCGTGGTGCGTTTCCATAGGATAGCCGTAAAAATTTGCCGCCTCACACCAAAAACGGACATACAGCTTTTCGGTGTCAAGAATGACGCCGTCCATATCGGAAATAATACCTTTTATATCAGGATTCATATTTTACCTCCCGATTTTTTAGATTCATATTTACAAACGCAATTCCGAATGAAATCAGAATAAGCGAGATGAGCGTTTCGATTCTGAAAACATTTTCACCGAGCATAAGCCCCGACAAAACTGTTCCGAACACGGGAACAAGCAGATTGAAAACGGAAATTCTGCTTGCATCATGAAACTTGAGAAGTGCTGTCCACAGCGAAAATGCCGCCGCTGATACGAACGCAAGCCATAGCAACACGGAAACACTTCAACATTTATCAAGCCAATACTGCCACCGCAGCATATGCCCGACACAAGCAATATAAAACCGCCTGTTAAAAGCTGAAAAGCGGTTACAGGGAACGGATCTCGTCCTGTTGTGACTTTTTTCGCAACAATGTTGCCTGCCGCCGCAGATATTGTTGAAAAGAGAATCATCATATCGCCGAACCAAGTGTCCGTGCTGACAGTTCCGCCGAAATTGATTGCGATAATTCCGCCGAATCCGAGAATACAACCGATAATTTTCATCAGCGTGAGCCTGTCGTTTTTGAAAAACAACGGCACGAAAAGTACGGTAAAGAACGATGCACAAGCTGTTATTATGGAGGTATTCGTTCCGCTTGTAAAACCGATTCCGATGTATGTAAAAATATACTGCAATCCTGTCTGTACCACTCCGAGTGAACAGACGGGCAGTATATCTTTTTTTGAAAGCGTCGGCGTTTTCTTTTTGATATCCACAAAAAGAGAAACACCATAAATCCCGCCAACATAAAGCGCATTCCTGCAAAAATCAGCTTTGAGCCGATATCCGACTCCTCAATCTCAAAAGCAGAGTAGCCGACCTTTATAAACGGAAAAGCCGTTCCCCACAAAAGTGTGCAGAAAATTGCTGTTAAATATGCTATTTTTTTATTTTGTAACAGTTTCATTTTATTCATCCGGAAAAATTAACAATATCAAGGATAGTATACCATAAAAATCAGAAAAAGAAAACCTTACAATTTCAAAAATTTGTTTATTCCGTAAACAGAATTTGCACCGTCACAACAGGCGGTTATGATTTGTCGCAAATTTTTTGTGCGGATATCCCCTGCAACAAAAATTCCCGACACGGATGTCTGACAGGTTTCATCGGCAATCACATAGCCGTTGTCATCAGTTTTCACAAAACCCTTGACACATTCGGTTCTCGGTTCAAGACCTACCGCAACAAAAACTCCGTCAATTTTCAGAATTTTCTCATTATCAAGCGTAACCGATTTAACCTTTTCGTCACCGTCAATTTTCACAACATTGGTGTTGTAAAGAATTTTGACATTGCCCGATTTTTCCAGCCTTTGCACAAGCACTCTGTCGGCTTTCAATGCGTCACCCCTGCAAATAAGAAAAACCCGTTTGCATATATGAGAAAGATAGGTCGCCTCGGTAACGGCGGTGTTTCCTCCGCCGATTACCGCCACTGTTTTGTCTTTGAAAAAATAGCCGTCACACACGGCACAATAGCTTACTCCTCTGCCCTCAAACTTATTTTCACCGTCAATTCCCAATTTTTTGTGGGTTGCGCCCATACAGAGAATAACAGATTTTGTCTTGACCTCACTGTCGGAGCATTCAAGGATAAAACCGTCATAATTTTTTCTTATGCCGACAAGGGATTGTCTGACAAAATTTGCACCGAATGACTTTGCATGTGAATAAAAGTGCTGGATAAGGTCAAAGCCTGCAATATCGCTGAAGCCCGTGTAGTTTTCAACCGCATCCGTGAGGGCAATTGAACTGCCTCGGGTGATGACGGATCAAGCACAATGCAGTCAAGTCCGCTCCGTGAGGCATAGAGTGCCGCCGTAAGTCCTGCCGCACCTCCGCCGACAATTACAAGGTCATACAAAACTCTCACCCGTTTTTTCGGATATTGCGGAGATTATCCGTTCTTCGGTCTGAACACCCGACATACGCAAAATTTCGTTGCCGTCTTTAAAGAGCAAAAGTGCAGGAATTCCCGATACACCGTAGCGTTCTGTCAATTCGGGGTTTTCGTCAACATTGACCTTGACGGTTTCAAAATATGCTTTGTATTTGTCACCGATTTCTTCTATTACAGGCGAAAGCATTCTGCACGGTGAACACCATTCGGCATAAAAATCGGCAAGCACCGGCTTTGATGATTTTATTAAGCTTTCAAATTCATTTTTCCGTATGTTTTGAATCACAATATCACTCCGTAAATCGTTTTTACTATTGTTCCCGATTTAAGGGTAATTATTATATCTTTGTCTGCGTATTCAAATTATGTGTAACGGCAAACCGATTTTATTGTAAAAAGGCGAAAAAAGCCCCCTCGAAAAATCGAGAGGACTTTAAATTTTTTAATTTTCGCAAATTGCAATAGCAACAAATATTTTTGACAATTTTTGTATTGATTTATTTTAAGGCAAATGTCATTCAAAATACAAATTTCTCAAAGCCGAAATTTCTTTGGCATAACCGTCAAGCTCGTTCGGGGTTTCAAGGAAAAACGGAAGATTTCGCAAATTTTCATTATTTATAATTTTCCCGAACGCATCAATTCCGATGTAGCCCTCGCCTATTTTCTGATGTCTGTCCTTGTGGTTGCCGATAGGATTCATACTGTCATTGAGATGAATTGCCTTGAGTCTTTCAAGCCCGATTACACGGTCAAATTCTTCAAGAACTCCGTCAAGATTATTCACAATGTCATAACCGGCGTCAAAAACATGGCAGGTATCAAGGCAGACACCGATTTTATCGTTTCGCTCCACACGGTCGATAATCATACGCAGTTCTTCAAAGGTTCTGCCGACCTCCGTGCCTTTGCCCGCCATTGTTTCAAGCAATACCGTGGTTGTCATATCATCGAACATTGCAGTATTCAACGCTGTGCCGATTTGCTCAACCGCAGTTTCAACGCCCTGTCCCGTGTGACTGCGGGGTGAAAGTTGTAAAGATTATTCGGGAGATATTCCATTCGTTTCAAATCATCCGTAAGCGTGTTCAGAGCAAATTCACGGGTTTCGGGTTTTGCCGAACAGAGGTTCATTGTGTATGGTGCATGGGCGAGAATTTTTGCAAAATTATTTTCCGTCATAAGTTTTATAAGTGCATTGACATCTTCGATATCAATTTTTCTTGCAGATCCGCCACGAGGGTTGCGTGTAAAAAATTGAAATGTGTTTGCTCCGATTGAAAGTGCATCCCTGCCGATTGCGTAAAAACCTTTTGATATTGAAAGATGAGAGCCGATATTAAGCATATTTTCTCCTTTTGCGTTAATTATTTGCAGTAAGCGGTTTATCGTAAAGAAAAAAGCCTTTCTGTCAAAAGACAAAAAGGCTTTAGTTGGTCGGGATGACAAGACTTGAACTTGCGACTCCACGCCCCCCAGACGTGTGCGCTACCAAACTGCGCTACATCCCGTTGCAACATTAATATTTTAACAAACACTGCGAGCGTTGTCAAGATGTTTTAAAAACTTTTTGAATATTTTTGCACCCTGAATTAAAAAAGCAAAACGGACACTGCCGATTGACAGTGTCCGAAAAATGCTTAATCAAAGATTAATTCGTTAAAATCAGTCTTCTTTCTTCTTCTT
>ENA-OQCP01000626-OQCP01000626.1-human-gut-metagenome-genome-assembly--contig:-NODE-626-length-15499-cov-2.285389_pt1 | contig 15499 bp, 17 predicted proteins | sample MGYA00242760_ERZ504583 | MGnify/ENA primary metagenome ERZ504583 (study PRJEB26092, sample SAMD00036308) | human gut metagenome | host: Homo sapiens | study: EMG produced TPA metagenomics assembly of...
TTTCACAATACGTCTTATACAGTTCTTCCAACAAATTCCATAAACGCGCGTCCTTACGTCCCGTTCATGCGTAAACCAGATAAATTGCTCTCCTGTATAATATTTTTCAAAAACTTTCAACGGAATCTGAAGAACGATCGTCTCGTTTGGCAACGGAGAATCTACTTCATGAACCTCATTCGAATTCACAATCATAAATTCTCCCGCTGTCAGATGCCAGGTCTTCTCATCGATCTTAAATTCCAGTTCTCCGTCGCACACTGCAAAAATCTCAATCGATCTGTGCCAATGTTTTTCTCTATGGTAATGTCCTTCTCTGCCTTCAAATAAGAATAGTTTAAAAGAAAATCCAACTTCCGGAACGATCAATTCATGCGCAAACTGCATCTCTTTTATTCACCACACTTTAGGCTTTCGTCCACTTATGTACCGTATCTGTTCCCGGACTACATAATTCCACTGTAGATCCATCATCTGACAGTGTATAGACATATTCCAGTGTTCCACCGGAGATAACCAGATTCAGCCTCAATGTACCGTCTGTATTCTCTGCTACACAATATGTTCCCTTTGTCTCACCGGAGGAACTCTTGATCACAAGCTTTCCGTCCTTCTTTAATTTATATTCATTTCCGCTGTTGTCTGTCCACTTTCCGATCAGCCCCTTCGCACGGTCATCCGTCAGATCCAGAAGGTCTGTATCCGCCTGGAGGAACTTCATATCCTTTCCGCCATCTAGAGACTTCAGTACTATGCCATAGCCTGTATCATCTGTTGTAACCGCATACAGTTTACCTTCATCTTCGCCGTCCATTGTGATCTTGATCGTAATGTTGTTATCCTCATCAAATCCACACTCAAATGTCAGTCCGGCGTCATCCTTCGTTCCTGTTCCATCTTCTTTCAGATCATACACAGTATCTGTTCCAATCACCTTCCACTGTTTTGCCATAACTCTCTTAACAGAATCACTTGGAAGAACCGCGTTGTCTCCCATCTGTTCTTTCATCGCACTGCTTGCTTTGTCCACCTCTTCTGTCTTAGATGCAGCCGGTTCCGCTTTCTTCGTATCGCCACATCCTGTCATACACAATGTGCTTGCCAGAAGTAATGCTACTATTAATTTTTTCATATTCTCTCTCCAGTCTTGTTACTGTTCACATGATGTGCGACCAATAACCCAGTCTTTTCTGTCTGATCAGGAAGGCAGCATCCCGATCAGGACTTACAGTCTTTAGAGTATCACAAAAGCACTGTAAATTCCAGTAAAGTTAATACAATTTCACGGTTATTTCATTTTTAGACAGACTCGTTTTCGTTTGTTTTCAACAAACTTTAATGCTTTTGCACTGTTTCACTTTACCTCGACAGCTTGTTTATTTTCTTAACATATGATACACTATTCACAATGTAAAATTATAGGTAACTTGGGAGGAAATAGGTTATGATTATCTCTACAAGAGGGCGTTATGCTCTCCGAGTCATGATTGATCTGTCTCAGCAGGATCCGGAATCTTACACACCGCTGAAAGAGATCGCAGCACGTCAGGAGATTTCTGAAAAGTATTTGGAAAATATTTTAAAATCTCTTGTCACACAAGGATTTATCCTTGGACTTCGCGGAAAGGGCGGCGGCTACCGCCTGACAAAATCTCCGGAAGAATACACTCTCGCTTCCATTCTTCATGCGACAGAAGGAAGCCTTGCGGCAGTAGCATGTTTGGAGGATCATGCACCGGAATGCGCACGTGCTGGTCAGTGTCCGACACGTCCGATCTGGGAAAAGCTGAATAATCTGATTGAAGATTATCTTGGAAGCATTACACTTGCTGACTTTCACAAAACGATCATTCCATGCAAGATTGAGAAGTAGCATTATTTCAGAGGGGAACGAAATAACAGCTGTTTCAAACAATGAAAGTTCAGATCTACATAGAAAAAGATGGCTAAGCATTGAGGGCGTTGCTTATCCATCTTTTTCTGTTTTCTTTTTATTTATTTTTCACTGCTTTTTCAATCCGATCCAACGCTTCCACAAGCGTCGCTCTCTGGCAAGCCACGTTGATCCGCTCAAAACCACTTCCAGGCTCTCCGAAGATCGCTCCTCCATCCAGCCAAACCTCTGCCTTATCTTCTATCAGTTCTTTTAGTTCCTTGTCTGAAAGCCCTAATGCCCGGAAATCCATCCAGACGAGATAGGTTCCTTCTGTCTTTGTCACCTTGATCTGTGGTAAATGTTCTGCCATCCATGTATGAAGGAAATCAATATTCGACTTCACATACTGTTTCATCGCCTGATACCATTCTTCGCCCTGAGTATACGCAGCGATCAGTGCAAAGATTCCGGGTGCGCCGACCTGACTATACCCGGCTGCAGTTACCTGATGCTGAAATTCCTTGCGAAGGCTTGCATTTGGAATGATAATATTGGAAATCTGAAGTCCAGCAAGATTGAATGTCTTCCCCGGGGAAGTACATGTCACTGTAATGTCTTTATACTCGTCCTTAAGATCTACAAGTACCTGATGCTTCCCTTCAAATACGAAGTCTGCATGAATCTCATCACTTACAATGATCACCTGATGCTTTAGGCAAATGTCTCCCAGACGCTCCACTTCTTCCCTTGTCCATACCCGGCTGACCGGGTTGTGTGGGCTGCAGAATAAGAATAATTTTACACCCTTTTCCACGATCTGGCGTTCAAAATCTTCGAAATCAATCGCATAAGATCCATCTTCCTTACGGATAAGGATATTGGCGGCCACTTTACGGTCATTGCTTTCAATCACTTCCCGGAATGGATAATAGACCGGATCCTGGATCAGAATATAATCCCCGGGTTCTGTATAAGCCTTCACCGCCATTGCCAGTGCAAAGACAATTCCCGGAGTCTTTGTGATCCACTCCTTGTCGATCTTCCATCCGTGACGGCGTTCCATCCAGGAGCTGACCGCATCATAATACTCCTGATCCGACTCTGTATATCCATAAATTCCATGCTCTGCCTGACGGATCAATGCTTCCTGGACAAAAGAGGACGTCTTAAAATCCATATCAGCGACCCACAACGGAAGAATATCTTTTTTTCTCCCTCTTTCTTCTGCAAAATCATACTTCAGACTGTGGGTTCCTCTTCTCTCTACAGGATGGTCAAAATTCAAATTCTTCTCACTCATTTTTACTCCTTTTATTGAAATGCCTGTTCCAGATCTTTGATCAGATCTTCAGCATTTTCAATTCCAACAGACATTCTAAGGAAATCTTCTGTGATTCCAAGACGTTCTCTTATCTCCACCGGCACATCACCGTGTGTCTGAAGCATCGGATATGTGATCAGCGATTCTACACCGCCAAGACTCTCCGCATAAGAGATCAATTTCACACTTTCAAGAATCTTCCTTGTACGTTCCACCGTATCTACACGGAAAGAAAGCATACTTCCTGCTCCTGTCGCCTGCTTCCGGTTCACCTCGTAACCCGGATGATCTTCCAGACCCGGATAATAAACTTCTGTCACTTCCGGTCTGTTTTTCAGCCAAAGTGCAATCTTCTTCGCATTCTCCTGCTGGCGCTCTAGACGCACTGACAACGTCTTGATTCCTCGAAGCACAAGGAAACTGTCAAACGGAGACAGACTACAGCCAACTGTCTTATATGTATAACGCAATTTTTCCGACAGCTCTTTCCCTTTGACACAAACAAATCCTGCGAGAACATCATTGTGTCCTCCAAGAAATTTCGTTCCGCTATGTACTACAATATCAGCACCCAACTGTAGCGGTTTCTGGAAATAAGGAGAAAGGAATGTATTATCCGCAAGAATCAGTAACCCGAATTCGTCTGCGAGTTTTCTCATCTCTGCAAAATCTGTAATCCTCATCGTTGGATTGCTTGGTGTCTCAATATAAAGTGCCTTTGTCTCTTTTCTGATATTCTTTCTTACAAGATCAATATCTGAAGTATCTACATAAGAAAACTTTAATCCTCGCTTTTCGCCAATGCTTTCAAACATTCGCACAGTTCCGCCGTACAGATCTTCTGTACATAAAATATGACTGCCTTCTCCGAAAAGCTCCAGACAGATTCCAATTGCCGCCATTCCTGTCGAGCATGCAATACTGTCATCCGCTCCTTCTAAAGAGGACATTACGCTTTCTAATTCATACCGTGTCGGATTGCTCTCACGAGAATAATCATATCCTGTACTTTTCCCGATTCCCGGGTGTGCGAAAGTTGCTGTCTGAAAAATGGGAACGGAGACTGCTCCGTATGGATGTCCCTCTACAAATCCTCCGTCCCCGTGAATACATCGTGTTTCAAATTGATAATTTTCTGCCATGCTGTCCGTCTCTGCTCCTTACGTTCCACTCTATTAAATATAGTACATTCCCTCAACAGAATCCTGATACCCTTCGTATGCATCCACAAGATCCTTAAGCGTCACATCTTCCAGAATCTCCTGAACACAATCATTGATCCGGTCAATGATCAGATGCTGAATTGCTTCCTGATCTCCACGTCCCACGTTGTTTCGATCAACTTCATCTTCCAGATCATAAGTTCCTTCCAATGCCTCTACAATCTGCGCAACTGTGATTTCTTCCGGTTCTCTCTCAAGGAAATATCCTCCCTGGGAACCTTTCATGCTTTTTACGATATGACCCTTGCGAAGGGCTGAAAATACATGCTCAAGGTACTGAGCTGAAATGTCATTTCTCTGTGCGATACTTCCTAATGAGACCAGCTCTGTCCGTGAATTCACCGCCAGATCAATAAGAGCACGCAGTCCATATCTGCTTTTCTTTGATAATTTCAAACGCTTCTACTCCTTTCTTCTAAACACTATAGGAGCAGCTTTTACTGCTCCTACTTCCTACAGATTTTTCTGTTTTCTCTGATTCTTATTTACTGAATTGCTTTGAATGCCTCATCCAGATCCTGAATGATATCATCAATATTCTCTGTACCGATGGACAGACGGATTGTGTTTGGCTTGATTCCCTGATCGAGAAGCTCTTCCTCTGTGCACTGGCTGTGTGTTGTTGTTGCCGGGTGGATAACAAGTGATTTCACATCCGCTACATTTGCAAGCAGTGAGAACAGTTCCAGGTTATCAATGAAATCCTGAGCTTTCTTAGAATCACCTTTGATCTCAAATGTGAAGATAGAACCACCGCCGTTCGGGAAATATTTCTTATAAAGTTCCTGCTGCTTCGGATCTGGATCTACAGATGGGTGATGTACTCTCTCAACCTGTGGATGATTGTTCAGATACTCAACAACCTTCAGTGCATTTTCCACATGACGCTCTACGCGAAGGGAAAGTGTCTCAAGTCCCTGCAGGAAGATAAAGGAACTGATCGGAGAAATTGTTGCTCCTGTATCTCTCAAAAGGATTGCTCTGATCTTTGTAACAAATGCAGCCGGTCCGCAAGCCTTTGTAAAGCTGATGCCGTGATAGCTTGGGTTCGGATCTGTCAGTGACGGGAATTTTCCTGAAGCCTCCCAGTCGAACTTACCGCCCTCGATGATAACTCCACCGATTGTTGTTCCATGTCCACCGATGAACTTTGTAGCAGAGTGAACAACAATGTCAGCACCGTACTCGATTGGTCTTACAAGATAAGGTGTTGCAAATGTATTATCTACAACAAGCGGGATTTTATGCTTATGTGCGATATTTGCGATTGCTTCAATATCAACAACATCTGAGTTTGGGTTACCAAGTGTCTCGATGTAAACAGCTTTTGTGTTCTCCTGGATTGCATTCTCAACTTCTTCCAGATTGAAAATGTCAACAAATGTTGTTGTAATTCCATAATTCGGAAGTGTATGCTCAAGAAGGTTGAAAGATCCGCCATAAATATTCTTTGCAGATACGATGTGATCTCCCTGCTGAGCCAGTTTTCGATTGTGTATGTGATTGCTGCTGCTCCGGATGCTACTGCAAGTGCTGCTGTACCACCTTCAAGTGCTGCGATTCTCTTCTCAAACACATCCTCTGTCGGGTTTGTCAGACGTCCGTAAATGTTTCCTGCGTCTTTCAGTCCGAAACGGTCTGCTGCATGCTGGCTGTTGCGGAATACATAAGAAGAAGTCTGATAGATCGGTACTGCTCTTGCATCTGTCACCGGATCCGGCTGCTCCTGGCCTACGTGAAGCTGTAATGTCTCAAATTTAAATTTTCTGTCTTTTCTCTCTAATTTTGCCATGGGTTTATTCTCCTTTTTCTAATTCTTATTTTGTATTCTTATTCCGCAGCCAAAGCTGTTTGGAAGTTAAAATCTTACTTAGTTAATGCCTTTGTCTTGATATTCGTGCCTACTCTGTAAGAGTGGTGTAGAGTAGTATCTGTCTCCGCTGTCCGGAAGAAGTGCTACGATTGTCTTTCCCTTATTCTCCGGCTTCTTTGCATATGCGATTGCTCCGGAAAGTGCTGCTCCTGAAGAAATACCTACCAGGATTCCTTCTGTCTTTGCAAGAAGCTTCGCGGCTGCGAATCCTTCGTCATTGTCTGCTTTGTATATCTCATCATAGATCTTTGTATTAAGGACATCCGGTACGAATCCTGCTCCGATTCCCTGAATCTTGTGCGGTCCGCCCTTTCCTTCTGAAAGTACCGGAGATGCTGCAGGCTCAAGTGCTACAACCTTCACATCCGGTTTCTGTGACTTCAGATATTCACCAACACCTGTCAGTGTTCCACCTGTACCGACACCGGCGATAAAGATATCAATATTTCCATCTGTGTCTTTCCAAATCTCCGGTCCTGTTGTCTCTCTGTGCGCCTTGGAGTTTGCCGGGTTCACAAACTGTCCCGGGATGAAGCTATTCGGAATCTCTTTCGCAAGCTCTTCAGCTTTTGCGATTGCTCCCTTCATTCCCTTTGTACCTTCTGTAAGTACGATCTCTGCTCCATATGCTTTGAGGATATTTCTTCGCTCAACACTCATGGTCTCTGGCATGGTAAGAATTGCTCTGTACCCCTTCGCTGCTGCGATTGATGCAAGTCCGATTCCTGTGTTTCCGGAAGTAGGTTCAATGATAACAGAACCTTCTTTCAGGATTCCTTTCTCTTCTGCATCTTCGATCATTGCCTTCGCAACACGATCCTTTACACTTCCTGCCGGATTCAGATACTCAAGCTTTACAAGAATTGTTGCTTCAAGTCCAAGCTCTTTTTCCAGATTCATAGGTTCAACAAGTGGTGTGTTTCCAATCAGTCCAAGTGTGCCTTTATAAATTGCTGCCATAGTCTATATCCTCACTTTCTTTATTAACCTACTTAGTTGGTGTGTTTTGATGGTTTGTATTATATACTTATAAAACCCATCTGTCAACTATGTTTTTATATTTTTCTTCATTTTTTATTATACAATATCGATCGGAGATGTAAATGATCCAGTGTTAAATTGTTTTTGAGCGATAAAATCTACTTCTGTAGAGCCATATTTACCTACAATGGCTCTTTTTCAAAAAACATTCCCATTTCAGAATTTATTTTTTGTTTTCAAAAAAAGATTCCCATTTGGGAATCTTTTCCTACGTCGTCTCTCTCTATCAGCTTTGTTCCGAACACCATGTGCTGCACGCTTGGTTTCTCATCATCCGCCGCTTCAATGTCTTCCAATATCATATCAGCCGCCCGCTGTCCCATCTCACGACCCGGCAGCTCCATGGAAGTCATGGCTGTCTCAAGCATTCCTTAATGAATCAACCAGTTATAATCTTTTCTGCAATCAACAATATACTCCACATATACCGTATCATCCTGTATCTGATAAAGAACCAGATACCATTTTTCAATAAACATCTTATGATATTTATTTGGTGGAATGTACGCTTCTTCAAAGAATGGAAAACGCTGCGGCATATGATTCAAGGAACGGATTGCTGCTATTATTTCCTTCTTTTTTGTGCTGGCGGCATCTTTATTAACCTGAGCTATAAACCGAATATGCGCTCCCAACATCCTCTTTGCCCTGTCAGAAACAATTACTTTGTACTTTTTATCTGTCATTCACTATACCTCTGCAATCACATCCTCAAGATATGCGTCCAGTTCATCTACTGTGCATCCACTTCTCCCTGCCATCCGATCCTCTTCTACTGCAAGCAGTTCCTCCCTTAACTTCAACATTTTTTCTCTACGATTGAAGGTTTCTATATCCATGACAACCAGATCACCTTCTCCGTTTTTTGTAAGAAATACGGGTTCTGCAGTCTTACGACACATATCTGCAATCTCATTATAATTTTGACGGATTGCTGCTGATGGACGAATATTCATACTAGCACCTCCTCAAGTTAATCATAGTAATATTCTAACTATATTATATCTTTTTATCGCTATCTCGTCAATTTGATTTTCCTTTTCCGTAGAATGTTTTAATCCATCTCAAGTATGCTCTGAATTCTGATTCGTTGATAGAATAGTCGTCGTTAAGTGGTACTGATACTGCTGGGAAAATTGTCTTGAAATTTTTTACTTTTGCCATTTTTATTGTCTCCTTTTTCTTGTATGAGATAACATGATTTTTAATGTTTCATAACAATGCGCATTGTTCATTTCTTTCTATGCAAACGTTTGTTGTTTGCTATGATTAGGTTATATCACACAAAAAAAGAGACGGTCAATAAAATAACCGTCTCCTGCAATTTATTGCATAAATCAGAGAAATAGTGGGGTTAACTGCAATAATTTTCGCATTATATGTGTTACTTTTTATGTTAATTTTTATCAACATATTTGTTATCATATGTTCAGGCTTTATGCTAGGGTGCTACTTCACATTGACGTGAATGGCGGTTCGCTTTGCGCGGAGAGTTTATAGCTCCGATTACATAGATCATCTCTCATTTGAGAAATCTTGGAAAGGAGAATTGGCCTATGCTGACCATTACTGACCTTATCGCAGTTATTTCACTGTGTGCGACTTTTTATAGCCTTGGTTACGTGCGTGGAAAGCATGATTCCAAGACGCAAAAATAACCGCCCAACGACCTGAGAAAACTTGAGCGGTTATTTAACCAATTAAAAACATCAGGCGAACCGTCATCGGTAGCACCTTTCTATTTATTATATTAGCATTTCTTTTTTCTTATGTCAAACAAATCTTTCAACTCTTTACCTCACACGATGTGCAAGTTACTGCTCACATGATGTGCAACCAGCAGCCTCACACCGCACTGTCACTCTATTCTTTCCATCCAGCGTACATGTAAACAAGCTTAACGCCCACTCTCCGCTTGTCATGTCCTTCACGCTTTGTGGAGTCAGTGCCTCTACCGCCGCCACTTTGTATTCGAACCGGTTCCCGGCTGCATCTGTGAAGATCACCTCAGTTCCAACTTCCAGTTCCTTCAGCTTCCCGAAATATGTTCTGTAATTATGTACCGTGATCACGAGATTATCTAGATAAGCACTGCCCGAATAGCGACAAGGTGCCCTCTTCAGAAACGGATAGCTCCACTCACTCAGTACCGGAAGCTTCAGGTCAATCGCCGGTATCTCAAGAATTCCTATACATGCCGCGCCGTTGCTTTTATCGATTTAAGATAGGTGTCAGCAGCTTCCTGTGCTGCCTGAAATACGCCGCTTAACTGCATTGCTGCATCAGCAATTGACCCTGACTTCTCAATCGTAATTTCTCTGTCCTTAAGCTGTGCCTCAGCTTCGTCTAGTCTAGCCTGAAGCTCTATCTCCCGTTTTTTCATCAATATTGTTGCGGTATATTTGTGATTTCTTGTGAATTTTCACCATTTTTCCGTATTTTACACCAAAAAGAGACAGAGCCTTTTCTCGCATTGGAAAAGTATCTGTCTCTTAATTTTTCATCTCTTTCAAAATTGATTAGAATTCAGCGATCACTGTCTCGCCCTGTACTGCATCCATTCCTGTGTGCAGCTTCATATCCGGATAATCGTCTCCGTTCGTAACTACGAGAATACATGTTTTCTCATATCCTTGTGCTTTGATCTTCTCCGGATCAAATGAGAGCAGCTTGTCTCCTGCGCTTACCTTATCTCCTTCTTTCACGAAGTACTCGAATCCGTCACCTTCCATGTTCACTGTGTCGATTCCTTCGTGGATCAGAAGCTCTACTCCGTTCGCAAGTGTAAGTCCAACTGCATGTCTGGATCCTTCCATCAGTACAGATACTGTTGCGTCACATGGTGCCACGATCACATTCTCAACCGGCTCGATTGCAAGTCCGTCACCTAATGCTTTAGATGAGAACACTTCGTCCTTTACTTCCTCGATTGGTACTACTTTTCCTGACAGATAAGCCTTTACGGCAAATGCCTTTTTCTCCTCTGCAGGAGCCTGTTTTTTCTTAAAAAATGAAAACATACCTACTTCTCGCCTCTTTCTTTTAAACATTGTCCATTGGTCTCAATTACGGTCTTATACCAGTCAAATGATTTCTTCTTTGTACGTCTAAGCGTTCCATTTCCATTGTCATCTTTATCGACATAGATAAAGCCATAACGCTTTTTCATTTCACCGGTTGAAGCACTAACTAAATCAATGCACCCCCATGAAGTATAACCCATAATTTCCACACCGTCAATCTCTACAGCGTCCATCATAGCCAAAATATGTGCTTTTAAATATTCTATACGATAGTCGTCTTCCACATAACCGTTCTCATCCGGCTGATCCACCGCACCAAGTCCATTTTCTACGATAAAAAGCGGCTTCTGATATCTGTCATACAGTGCATTCATTGTAATACGAAGTCCCAGCGGATCGATCTGCCATCCCCATTCACTTGCTTTCAGATGTGGATTCTTTACTGTAGCAAATACATTTCCATCTGTTGTGTCAACGCTTGCATCCGCACTTGCGCATCTAGAAGAGTAGTAAGAAAATGAAACAAAATCAACTGTATTTTCTTTCAGGAGTTTTTCATCTTCTTCTGTAATATCGAGCTGGATTCCTTCTCTTTCGAAGAATTTCTTTGCATAAGCCGGATATTCACCTCTTGCCTGTACATCAATGAAGAAGTAATTTTCACGATCTTTTCCCATCGCTTTCCATACATCTTCTGGCGCACAGGAGTATGGATATGTCTGACCTGCTGCCAGCATACATCCGACCTTATTCTCTGGATCGATCTCATGAGCGATTCTTGTTGCTTCTGCAGACGCTACCAGTTCATGATGTGCTGCAAGATATTTCGCCTGTGTCTCATTTTCTCTTTCTTTAAAGACAAGTCCCGCCCCCATAAATGGAAGGTGCAGAATCATGTTGATCTCATTAAATGTCAGCCAGTATTTTACAAGTCCTTTGTATCTTGTAAAGAGTACTGTTACAAGTTTCTTATAGAACTCAATCAGTTTTCGGTTCTTCCAGCCTCCGTACTCTTTGGTCAGATGAATCGGGCAATCAAAATGTGTAATTGTAACAAGTGGCTCAATTCCGTATTTGTGGCATTCTTTAAATACATTTTCATAGAATTGAAGTCCTGCTTCATTTGGTTCTGCATCATCACCGTTTGGAAAGATTCTTGACCAGGCAATCGACAGACGAAATGTCTTGAAACCCATTTCACCTAGAAGCGCGATATCTTCTTTGTAATGATGATAGAAATCGATTCCTTGCATTGCCGGATAAACATGCTCTGTGTCCGGCTCTAACGTCTCTCCATGTCCAAGCATTACCTTGAATCGGTCTTTTCCTGCCGGACATATATCGACATTGGCCAGCCCTCTTCCATCCACATTATATGCACCCTCACACTGATTTGCTGCTGTTGCGCCGCCCCACAAAAAATTTTCCGGTAAACTCATCTTACTGCCTCCTGCTGAATTTTTCTGATTTTTCTGATTTATTTTCCCATGTAAAGATGCACCATTCCTTCAACGCCAAACGGTTCAATTGGCAGATAATGGCTGATTGCATCTCTCATCTGTGTACCTAGTGTATTTGTTACCTCAATTGCCAGCCGGTTCTCACCCTCTTTAAGAAGTCCTGTCAACTCAAAGCGATATGGCTTACAGATACGAACACCTGCGGATTTTCCATTTACAAACACTTCCGCTGTCTCATAGGCATTGCCCAGATCAAGCCAAATACTTCTTTCTATATTTTTCTTTTCTAGCTGGGTTGTTCCTTCATAGCGCACGGTTCCGGATTTATTTTCAAATCCTGTAATACTGCTGATCAGATCTAGCTTTTCTGTCGGAACTGTTTCTATGAATTCTGGATAGGAACAGCTGTCTGCAAATGTTACTTTCCATTTTTCCGGAAGCAGATTGGTTCTGTCTTCATTTCACCATCTGTGCCAAATGACTTCTTGCCACTTTCTCTATCAAATTCTCCAGTGAAACCAGCCTCCAATTTTTCTGCAATCGCCTTCACTTGACTTTCTTCTCCCTGAAGAAATACCACTGATTCATATGGTTGCAGAACAAGCCTTGCTGTCTGTGATACTTCTGTCAAAGTATTGGCAAATGCATCGTAACGGTAGACTGCATTTCCGTCTGAAATTGTCAGTTCTGTGTCGATTGTATTTCCGATATTTTCATTAAATAACATAAGACAATACACATTATTTTTCATATATTCTCCGACTGCAAGCTCCGGATACGCATTAGTAAATTTTACTGCCTGATATTGTCCTAATTCTTTCTGCACATCAAAGTTATAAATCTCTTTTTCAAGATAGATCACACGAACTCCCGACTGCTCTAATTGACTAAGACGCTCTTTTCCCTGCTGTGGCAGGAAAGTGCTATAAGGAACAATCAGCACCTCAAAATTCTGTCCATTGATAATGTACTGTTTCTCCTGCAGCTCTGCGCCTGCAAGGTAATCCAGTGAAATGATATCAAAGCTGATCTGATGTTCTGTTAGTGCTCTTGCCGGTTTCTCGATTGGCATATACTCTCCGCCCCATTCCTGCTCAGCCGGATAGAGCACTCCGACCTTCGCCGGGTGTGTGCCATCCCGGAACAATTCCATCAGACGATTCACATAATTACTGAATGTTGAGAAATACCGAAACTGCGGATTCATTCCATGCGCATAGAAATGCGGTGGGCAGTCGAAGTCCGGGAATTTCTTTGGATCAAAAGCATGTGGAACAATGTGATTGATTCCACGGACGATCAGGTGATCTGCGATCCATTTCATCATCTTCAGTCCTTCATTCCATCCGTAAGCTCCAAAGGCTTCACACATAGAATTCCCGTTCTTGAGTGGATCTAAATGTGCTGCGGATGAAGCCAGTTTTGCAAGTGCATAATGGTAAAATTCTCCATTGCTTCCACCGGTATTGAATGCGTCATGATGATAATTCATCCCCGGAACGATCTGACCTCCGATCACATCGATTCCTGCGTAGTCCATCGTCTCCTGTCCACGGAAATAATGTCCTGTTCCGTAACCGAGTCTTGCATGTGCACCGTTGTCTTCAATTGTATGTCCAAGATACATCACACCATGTGCATGGCACCAGTCCGAAAGAACATTTGTAAAATTATCACGATACAGCTTTGTGATCAGATCCATGTAGCGGTAACGGATTTCTGCTTCAGCACCGTTTGCATTTACCCATAAAAGCGGCAGATATTTTGCATCAAATTCCAGCTCTTTTTCAAGGCCTTCTCTCCATGGAAGAACCATATCAGATCCGATTTGTGCTTCCGTTCCTTTTTTATTTCCAAATCTCGGTTCATCTGAGAAGAAACCTTCAATCAACGTTCCGAAATCATCTTTATAATGTGCATAGTGAGGTTCATAAACCTCATCAATGAGAATTTGCGTTGCTTCTTTTACAAGTGGATTAAGGTAATCTTTTGTCGCCTCTTCACCACCTTTTCTAGTTAGATACAGAATAAAAATACTCCACGCACCGTCTTTAACATCCAATGTCAGAAGGCGTTTTTCCATGTCCATGCAATCCGTAATATCCGTCAGTGTCTCTGCATCAACTGGATCTCCCTGCTCTGTATAACGGCTGCTTCGTTTTGCCATGTAGACTTTCAGGATTCTCTGTTCCGGATCCGGCTTGTCCCACGGTCTTCCTTTTAAAAGCTTTAAATCAATGCGCATCTGTCGCATCGGTCCTTGCACATCATAGCGACGCATATCCAGATATTTCTTCAGATACTGTGGATAGCATTCTTTTACTTTTCCATTCGCATATCCTGTTGGAAAATGAGAATCATCGAGAATCCAGACCTTCATCTCATTTTCTTTTGCTTTCGCAAGAATCAGATCCAGATCACTCCACCACTGCTCTCCAACGAAGTCCGGATGTGGGCGTGCCTCAATGCACACCCCTTTCATCCCACTCTCTGCTATCTTGTCCATATATTCACTCAATATCGCATGTTCTTCTCCATGCTGCCAAAAAAATGGATATAATCCGTTCTTCATTTTCTGTCTCCCTTGTATCATTACTAGCTTTTAGTTTTTCTTCTCTTCTTTTCCCTGTACAATGTATGCCAGTACCGCTGACACTATAAATGCGAGTGCTGCACACGCGATAATCCATAGAAACTGATGTCCAGTCCTGCCGGATTGATCATTCCAGGAATACGGAAGAGTCCGTCTCCTGCAAGTGCATATAATTTAGCTCCGAGCCCTCCGAGAATTGCACCGGAGATTCCTCCACCTACCCATGCGCAGGCAAATAATTTCATATTCGGAACAGCAATGGAATAGATTGCCGGCTCTGTTACTCCACAGAGTGCGGATGCAAGACTACCGAATCCAGCGCTACGTTTATCCGGATCTTTTGCTCTAAGTGAGTATCCAAGTGCTACTCCGGCAAGTGCCCATACTGTCAAGCCGAGAATCGCGTTGATCGGATCGCTTCCAAGTGTAAACAGATTATTCATCAGTATCGGGATAAATGCTGCATGCAAACCAAGGAGAACAACTAACTGCCAGAATGCTCCAAAAAGCAAGCCTCCAAGGATTGGACTGAAATTAAAGATTCCACAAACTACAGTTGAAAGTCCATTGGAAACATACTGCATAACCGGTCCGATCACTAAATAAGAAAGCGGGACGGTCAATGCAAGTACAATCGTAGGAACCATCATTAACTGAATCATCTCTGGAAGCACCTTCTTTGCCAACTTTTCCACCTTGCTTGCGAAGAAAGATGCCAGAATGATTGGGAATAATGTGTTCGCATAAGTTGTTGTAGATACCGGAATATGGAGGAATGTGATTCCACCTTCTGCTGCAATCGCTGCCACCAGATTCGGATATACAAGCGCCGCTCCGATTGCTGCCGTCGTATACGGATTACAATCAAAAATCTTTCCGCATGAAAATCCTACGATAATCGGCATAAAGTACATAATTGCATCAGATGCTGCATAAAGTACAAGGTATGTTCCATCTGTGTTTGTGAGGATACCCATTGTTGTAAGAATGACAAGGATTCCTTTCAAGATTCCTCCTGCGATCATTGGACCTATCATTGGCATGATACATCCGGAGATCACCTTAAAGAAAACGGTTCCAAAGACTGTC
>ENA-OQCP01000627-OQCP01000627.1-human-gut-metagenome-genome-assembly--contig:-NODE-627-length-15489-cov-1.760578_pt1 | contig 15489 bp, 17 predicted proteins | sample MGYA00242760_ERZ504583 | MGnify/ENA primary metagenome ERZ504583 (study PRJEB26092, sample SAMD00036308) | human gut metagenome | host: Homo sapiens | study: EMG produced TPA metagenomics assembly of...
TTGCAACATTATAAAAACTTTCGGCTCTAAGAAATATCCCCACTTTTCCTTACGATAGCCTTTTGAAATTCTTATTGCATCACATAATTCTGAATGTGTATCATGAGTAGAAAAAATATAATTCTTTGTTCCACTCCGGATTAAAACCATGTGCCACAGCAAGTGCTTCCAACAAAGTCGATTTACCGCTGCCATTTTCTCCCACAAAAAAAGTTATCGCTTTGTTAAAATCAAGTTTCTCAACGCCTTTAAAAGCCTCAATTTTCTTTAAATAGCTGTCATTATCAATTCTATCCCAATCGAATATTACTCCGTGTATAAATTGATCATTCATATTAAACCTCTATGACAATTCCAACATCCTCATCTTCGATACGAATCAAAATATCACTGAATCCATCTCCTAATTCCCTGTTTGACATCACAGACCAGTTTTCTTTGAATCCGAGAATTCCAAGAAGTAATCCGTGATAAAAGTTCTCTTTCGTTGGTTTTTTCACAAATGTATCTCTGATGCTGACTGTTTTCCCGTCCTCTTTAATGCTTTCTTTAAAAATCTTCAATTCCAATCGGAAGCTTTCTTCTATCTCTCGTCTCCTTCAACCATATCAAGGTAATCACCTTTATCAATATGCATCATAGATACTTGATTCTGATGTCTTCGGAATCCGTATACACAGTCTACATTTCGTATCAGCGACTGTAGACGTTCATCCGGTACACATACGATCAGCTGTAGCTCCAGCTCTCTTGCGTAGTGCAGACACACTTCACTTCGCTCCTTATCCATCTTCGAAAATGCTTCATCAAGAAGTACTAAGCGGATCTTGGAATCACGATTCGTCTGCTGCATATAGAGCATTGCAAAGCCTGCAAGCAAAGCAACGTATTTCGGATTCTGTCCTTCTCCTCCGGAATCACGGCCAGCCATGTCATCAACTGCATTTTTGCGGATATTTCCCTTCTCATCTTCGACTTTTTCATACATACTGAAAGTCAAATAATTGCGGTAATCCACATATTGCTCCATCTGCTGACGATACTGGCTTAATGCCCTTGCGTCTTCGTCCTTCGGAGGCATGAATTTCTCAGTTAGACGCTTGATATCTTCCTCATACTTCTGATAGAACTCATCCTCTCCAAGACTCAACTGACCTTCAAATCCGTAATCATCAAACACTTACTGTCCAGTTCCGGTGCTGTAAGCATCTCGTAAAACTGACCGTTTTCATTCTGCGCCGGTATAATATCAATTTGATAAATACTATCTGAGAATTTAATCTTCGCAAGCAGTCGGTTAATTTCCTTTTTATGTCTGTAAGCTGCCTTAATCTCACCATGAATGGATGCGATCACATTCTCACGCAGGGTATGATATACCAAATCGTACTGCTTCTGGAATTCGTCCTTGTACTTCGGCTCAAAATCCTTTCTGCACTGATTCAGCACTTTGTCATACACATCATTTTCATGTTCTATTCCTGTAAAACCATAGACCGGATAAGCATTGTTGAACTTATTTCTACTTCTTTGTAGTTCTTCTCTCTCCGTCTCTTCCAACGTTTCCAAAGCATCCTTTTCTTTTGTCTTGTCTCTCTTATAAGCTGCTTCACTCTGTACTTTTAACGCATCTGTTACTTCATTCTGAAGCTGTTCGTTTACAACAAATCCTTCTGTTAGGAACTTTAGCTTTTCTGAAAATGATTTGATATTGCTCTCGATTTGTCCCTGTGTCTTCGCATACTGTACTACTTCACTTTGAATGCTATCAAGAATCTCTGCGTTTTTCTTAAGCAATTCTAACAATTCCTGTCTTTTCTTCTTCAGCTCGACTGTCCGGTCTCCTCTTTTCAGTTCTTCTACTTCCTGACGTAACTTTTCCTGCTTCTCATAATAATCCTGAAGCTGTTCTGCTGCTTTTGAAAGATGTATGATCTGTTCTGTGCTCTGATTCAGACACTCAAACTTCTGTGCAGCACGCAGTGCGATCTCAACGCGCCCGTCCTCTTCCACTTCTTTTTTCAGCTTCGCAGTCTCTTCTTCCAGCTCAAGAAGCTTCGCCTTTGACACTTTCGTTCCGATGCAGGCATATTTCTCATAATCATTTCTTCTTAGATGCCTGAAAATGTAATTGCTATAGGAATAGCAATCCTTCGTGACACCGTCTCTTGTCTCATGAAGTTCTTCTACTGTCTCACATTTCTTAATTCGTCCCAGATATCGCTTCAGACATGTATCCACATAAGATTCTTCTGTACGCACGCACTCGTACAATGTATTCTCATCAGCCTTCGGATTGTCTCTTACGATTGCTGCCGTATCCATTAATTCAACGTCCTCGATGCCTTTCATCTGCTTCATTTTGCGAAATGCTTTCGCTGCATCCAACGTATACTCCGGCGCTGTCACAAGACTATGCTTCACGCGTCCCATACGGCCTTCGATTGCATTTTTCCACTCTTCATCCGTGATATCAAACAAGTCTGCAAAAATATTTACATGAATTGTTCTTCCATACTGAGTACTAAGTATATTCTGCAATTCCTGTCTTGCACGTTTCAATTCCGCACGATATGGTTTTCTGTCATTTTTGAGGTCTTCTACCATCTCCCGCTTCTCTTGAAGTTCTTTCTGATTCTCACGAATTCTTTCGCGAAACATCGCCTAATTCTGTATTGATGTTGTCGAGTGCATCACTTAAATATTGCTTTAGCTTTTCAATCGAATCTTCACTCACAACACCATCTCGGATATCATCAATTCTATGCAGCGCCTGATTGCTCACATAAGCACTGACTTCATCGTCTTCCTCCCAGGCTGAAAGACCTTTCACAATGTCTCTCCATTGTTCTGAATTCGTCGCCAGAAGCTGAATGGTATTCTCAATCTCCTTTAACTCTTTCTCCTTCTGACCATAATCGCTGGCTTTAAGCTCTGCTTCAACTTCCACCTGCTCTTTTGTATAAGTGTCTTTCTCTGCCAAATAGGATTTTCTCTTTTCTTCCTTCTCCTCAATCTTCTTGAGAATATCCTGCAGATCATCCTCTTTCGATTGCAAATGTGCCTTACAATTTTCAATTTCAATATATTTCAGTATCCGTTCTACATGGATCTTATCCACTCTTGCTTTCTGCAACGCCAAGTTGTGCTGGCTGATCTCATCAAGCAGCTTGATTCTCTGCTCCAGATCTTCTACGCGTTCCTTGATCTCACGGTAAGCGCCAAGCTGATCACTGATTATTGCAACAGTGTCTTCCTTGCTCTTCGGGAACATGTAATCCTTGATAAACTGTCCCGTTCCGTTCGTCATACGAAGTGCAATCGCGCTTTTCTCCATTGTCATCATACGTCCCGGCTCTACATAACCAAAGATCATATCATAAACCGTTTTCAAATATGCTTCCTTAGACGGATATACACGGTTCACATCACCGCGTCCTCTGTTATCAACAGATTCCACTCTTGCTTCTACCAGTTTTTTAATCTTTGCAATCGTATACGGGATGCCCTCTTCTGTCAGATATTCATCCTCCGGTATCTTTCCGGAATGACTAAAGAAACAATATTTTCTAATATCTGTATCTGCCTTTCCAACCTCAAATGCCACACCGATACAAGTGTGTGTATTCTTCCCGGTGTCCTTGATCTCCAATACAATCTGGGAACAGAAATCCTGATTCTCTCTGTTGAATGAACCATCCTTCTGTGCTCCTCTAAGATAGCTGAAGACACTACGTCGGTTTTTCGCATCATCTGCAGCTTTATTTAAAAATGTGGAAGAGATACTTCCATATAAAACAACCTGAATCGCATCCATGACGGTAGACTTACCGGATCCACTTTTTCCACTGAAAAGGTTCACATACTCGTGGAATTCCATCACTTTATGGCTGATACCACCCCAGTTATTCATTAACATTCTGGTAAATATTTTCTTCGACTGTTTCTCTTTCATCTTCCACACCTCCCTCTGCTTCTTCCTGGTATTCTTTGATCAACGCATTAATATCCATACTTCCACAATACAGATTGATCGTACTGTAAATATAAATCGGAGTCTCATCCTCAACATTCTGGATTGCTCCCGGCACTTCAATGATCTGATGCTTACTCATCACATATAAAGCTTCCTTCCACTCACTCATTGTAAGCTTATAATTAATAAGATTCGTATTCTTTCCATATTCGCGAATCTCTGCCAGATTCGTCACTGTGGCTTTCAATCCTTCTCCAAGAATCTTGTCTCTGTAGATCAGCTTGACAAGTAAGATCACTTTTGTAACTGTGACATTTATCTTTTCTATCGCAATTCCCTCACCTTGCAAACGATAAATATGTTCCTGCGGGTCATGCACTAATTCACAGTTCAAAACAGACAGATAATCCTCAATAAACTTTCTGTGTCTCGTACAGATCTCATAATGCAGATTGTCTCTTGGGACAAGTGTTACCGGATCATATTTCATCTGCAAAATACATGTCTGTCTGAATAATGCAGCAATTGTTTTCTTTAGATTATCAGCTTCTGTCACTGATAATTCTTCCATATAATTAACCATCTAATTCTTCTACTCCCTCTATTGTCAGTTTTGAAAATCTAAAACCGACTTCATTTTCCATCTCTTGTGCACTTCGATCTGTGCCTTACTATCCGCAGATTCTGTCGCATACTGCCATACCATAAACAACTTTTCCAGATCCTCTATTGACTGTACAGTTTCTTTTGTCACTACAAACTTTCCATTCTGTTCATTCTTCTTTCGGAACTCTCTGATTTCCTTTTGTGTATACAATGGTTCCAGGACAAATTCTGTCATATTCTCTTCCTGTACTTTCTCAGGTGCTACCGCCTGCGGAATGAACTTTTCCTTCTGATTTTCACGTCTTTGATACAGACTCTTCTCTGTCATAATCTTATATGGCTCCGAGAACTTAAGCTTCGAAGACAGCTTATTCAAGATTTCTTCTGACTTGCTGCTTTCATTGATCAGATTGATTCAGTGCGACTGTCTGATCTTCTTCCATTACACCTTCCATCATAATATAACGGATTCTTGCTGCGGCACGGCTTGCGAATACTGTCTTTTGTTCGATCAGCTTATTATATCTTCGCTCAATCGCATCAAACTCTCTCGAAATCTTATAGAGCATATCTATTGCCTCTTCACAGATCTCAATCATTCTTTTTAGACGGTATGATTTTCTCGTATTCTCCTCTTCGCTCAGAAGCTCTGTTTCAAAGGAATCTTTTCTTGCTTCTGTCTTTTCCAGATTCTCTTCGATCAATTCCTTTACGGCTTCTTTGTATCGGTAAAAACTGTCTGTCGTAGTCAATATCGCATACTTTTTACTATCACTGTTATTAATCTCCTTCACAAGCACTTCCTGGATTCCGCGAAAGCTTCTCTGCTTTGACAGCTCATCGAAATATCCTCGCATTCCCTCCTGCATGTTCGCGAGCATCTGCAGAAGTGCTCGCGATGTATGAAGCGCACTTTTTAAGATCTCATTATTCTTCTCTTTGTCTAAACTGTAGGTATAGAGATGACTGTATACCGTAAGCACACTCTCTCGTTCCTTACCATCATTTTCACTGTATAATTTCTGAAATAATTCTACGAACAGCTGACTGTATTCCGGAAATGAAACGACATAACTATTCAGCGTTTCATCATAATCCCTTCTAAGCCATCCCCAGTCTTCAAAATGTTTCAGACTGACCGATGCCATATTGCTCTGGTGATCAATTCTCCTTCTTCATCGAATCTTGTCTCACTCCATCCAGTGTCATCTTCGCCAGTCGTTCATTCATGATCATCTGACACTCTCGTTCCGTAAGTCCAAGAAGAGAAAAAGACTGGCTGCTTTCCTCATAAGTGCAACCAGAAACTGCATATAGAATTCCATATATTTACTTCCAAATATTTTATATAAATCCTTTGGAACCTTTTCGACCAGTTTCATGTTTTTTCTTATGTCTCCTTTTAATATCTTATCAAGTTTTTTTATAGCTATTTTATTTCTTTCAACATTTTTTCAGCTTCAAAAACTGAGAGAAATGTGTTATAACCGGACATCTTCCTTTCTCTGTCTGAAGCCAGCTGACTTCTTTTGTGTCCTCTTTTGGCCGATACAAGATCACTGGCATTCCTACATTCTGCGCTCCGTTCACATCATGTGCAATGCTGTCTCCGATAAAAACACTTTCTTCCATTGCTACTCCAGCTTTTTCAACACAAAGATCAAAAATCTTTCGATGCGGCTTCTCCGCGCCCGCCTCTTCACTTGTCACGATTCCATCAATATACTTACCTAATCCAAGCTTTAATATCTTCCGATACTGGACATCAGAAGTCATATTAGATCCTATACCGATATAAATGCCTCGCTGCTTCAGTTTTTTCATCAACTCTTCAATCCCAGGAGATGGATGATCTGATCGATCAATGTATCCCAATACAGGTTGTACATCTCATATGCATATGGAAAAACTGGCTTTCCCAGTGTCTCCAACATACACTGGAATCTCACCAGGCGATTGTGGTTCACGGCGTAATCTCTTCCGGCTCTGTCGTCTGCCTGCACTCTCGCTTCAGCAAGATAGTTCTCCAAGTCTTCTTTTGCTATGCCTAAGTTCTCATATGCCCATTCTTTCATCACCGACATCGTATTATTATACGCTCCAATATAATCATAAATGGTGTCATCTATATCAAAAAATACTGCTTTTGTCATCCCAATGTCTCCTGTTTTTTTGCTACTGTCTTGATTGATGTTTTGCATCTTCTGTGCCTTGCAATATACCCTGCACATTTTGCCTCATTTCATTATAACATGTTTTCATCAAAGAAAAAGAGTTTCGCAAATGACTTTTCCTATTCATCTGCGAAACTCTTAATACTGATAATCAGCTCTTACTCTGACTTTTCTTCTTCCACCGTTTCTTGTGGCTGTATTTCTGTTGCCTGTGTTTCCGGCTCTTTCTCTGTTTCCGGTTCTTTCACTGTTTCTGGCTCTGCTGCTTGTGTCTCTGTCGGCTTCATCAGGATTCTTCCAGACTCCTGCTCTTCTTTCTTTTCTCCATCTGCTTCTTCCGGTTCAGGGATTCCCTTCACTTCACGGAAGATCTTCATGAATTCCTTACCTGTGATCGTCTCTTTCTCGATCAGGAAGGCTGCAATCTTATCAAGAGCATCTCTGTTCGCACTCAAGAGGCGTTTTGCTTCTTCATAGGAAGCTTTGAGCATCTTCATGATCTCTTCATCGATCTCCGCTGCTGTCGCTTCTCCACAGTTACGAACTGCACGACCGTCTAAGTATCGGCTCTGAACAGATTCAAGTCCCATCAGACCAAAGCGCTCTGACATACCATACTGTGTGATCATGCTCTGGCGATCTTCGTTGCCTGCTCGATATCATTCGATGCACCTGTCGTAACAGTGTCAAATACAATCTCTTCTGCTGCACGTCCACCGAGTGCAACAACGATCATTGCTTCAAGCTCTTTCTTCGTATTTAAGAACTTCTCTTCCTCCGGTGTCTGCATTACATAACCGAGTGCTCCCATTGTTCTAGGAACGATTGTGATCTTCTGTACCGGTTCTGTATTCTTCTGAAGTGCTGTGACAAGCGCATGTCCAACCTCATGGTAAGATACGATTCTTCGCTCTTCTGCACTCATGATACGGTCTTTCTTCTCTTTACCTACAAGTACAACTTCCACTGCCTCAAAGAGGTCTTTCTGGCTGACAACCTGTCTGCCATGCTTAACTGCAGTGATTGCAGCCTCATTGATCATATTGGCAAGATCTGATCCAACTGCTCCTGAAGTTGCAAGCGCAATCTCTTCCAGATTGACTGTCTCATCCATCTTAACATCCTTCGCATGAACCTTAAGAATCTCGACACGACCTTTCAGATCCGGCTTATCTACTATGATACGGCGATCGAAACGTCCCGGTCTCAACAGCGCCGGATCAAGTATCTCCGGACGGTTTGTTGCTGCAAGAACAAGTAGTCCCTTATTCGTATCGAATCCATCCATCTCTGCAAGAAGCTGGTTTAATGTCTGCTCACGCTCGTCATTACCGCCACCGCCAAGTGCGCTGTCACGGCTCTTACCGATTGCATCGATCTCATCGATAAATACAATACATGGAGCCATCTGCTGTGCCTGTTTGAACAGGTCACGCACACGGGAAGCACCTACACCGACATACATCTCTACGAATGCAGATCCTGACAAGGAGAAAAACGGAACCTTCGCCTCTCCTGCAACTGCTTTCGCAAGAAGTGTCTTACCTGTTCCCGGAGGTCCTACAAGAAGTGCTCCCTTCGGAAGCTTCGCTCCGATACCTGTATATTTTCCAGGATTATGCAGGAAATCAACAACTTCCTGCAAGGACTCCTTCGCTTCATCTTCACCTGCAACATCTAAGAATGTCACACCTGTCTGCTTCTCCATATACATCTTGGCATTGCTCTTGCCGATTCCCATCATGCCGCCGCCCTTAGACATCTTCTTCATAAGGAAATTAAACATGAATACAAGAAGTACGATCGGAAGGATCACTGTGATGAAGATATCCATGATCAGTGAACTTGCCGTATCCGGAATCTGGGATTTAAACTCTACCCCTGCCTTATCTAAACGCTTTACAAGTGTGTCATCTGATACATTTCCTGTGTAATAATCCGGTTCCTTGCTCTTGGAGCTCCCCTGCATCTGACTGATCTGGCCAAGCAGACTGTCCATAACATTTTCCTGATCTTCGCTTTCCTTAGAATCTGAACTATCACTCTGGTCTGCAGAAGCTTTCTCATTATCCTTTACTTCTGTAAGTTTTCCCTCTGCCTTTTCCTTTCTGGCGTCATCTGTCAAAACGATATTAATCCTTGAATTGGTAAATGTAACAGACTCTACTTTTCCATTATCAACTAATTTCAGAAATTTATCATAGCTGATCTCAGAAGCGCTTCCGCCCTGCATCATAGAATATAGGCCCATAACAACAAAAGTAACCAACAAGGTAGTGAACAAAATAATTCCCCAACCCTGTCGGTTCTTGTTCGTCCATTGTTTTATTGTTATTCTCCATTGTCTTCCTCCAAAACTTGAATAGTGGTTATTTTCTCATCTGCATTTTACATCATCATGTGTAAAAAATAACTACTTCTTACCATTATAAATAGTGGATTTCCATAAATCAATAAAAAGATTATGAAAATATTGTAAAAACGTGCCATTCATAGTATACTAGAAAAGTAATGCCTGTTTAGAACAGGTCTATCTGTTAACAGTTTTAATAACAGTTCGGCAAATTTTATAATAAGGAAGAGAAAAAGATGAAAATTGGATTTGACAATGACAAATATTTGAAAATGCAATCCGAACATATCCGCGAACGTATCGGAAAATTCGGTGGCAAGCTCTACCTTGAGTTCGGTGGCAAGCTTTTTGATGACTATCATGCATCCCGTGTACTTCCGGGATTTGAGCCTGACAGCAAGCTGCGTCTCTTAAAGGAACTCAGTGACCAGGCTGAGATCGTCTTTGCAATCAGTGCAAAAGACATTGAGAAGAATAAGATCCGTGGAGATCTTGGTATCACTTATGATTCTGATGTAATCCGTCTGATCGGTACTTACCGTGAGCAGGGACTTTTCGTAGGAAGTGTTGTGATCACACAGTTCTCCGGACAGGAAAGTGCACTTCTGTTCAAGAACCGCCTTGAGAATCTTGGAATCTCTGTATACATTCATTACAACATTCCGGGATATCCATCCAACATTCCGCTGATTGTCAGCGAGAACGGTTACGGAAAGAACGATTATATCGAGACTTCACATCCACTTGTTATTGTAACAGCTCCGGGACCTGGAAGTGGAAAGATGGCTGTCTGCCTGTCTCAGTTATATCAGGAGCACCAGCGCGGAATCGAAGCCGGATATGCGAAGTTCGAAACATTCCCTATCTGGAATCTGCCACTGAAACACCCGGTAAACCTCGCTTACGAGGCTGCTACAGCTGACCTTAATGATGTAAATATGATCGACCCATATCATCTTGAAGCTTATGGTGTAACAACTGTAAACTATAACCGTGACGTGGAGATCTTCCCTGTTCTGAATACAATCTTCGAGAAGATCTACGGTTCCAGCCCATACAAATCACCTACAGACATGGGGGTAAATATGGCCGGAAATTGTATCTGTGATGATGAGGCTGCCGCGAAGCTTCTCGCCAGGAGATCATCCGACGCTACTATGCAGCACTCAATGCGCTTCTGAAAGGTGATGCTTCTGAGAAAGAAGCTGAGAAAATCGAGCTTCTTATGAATATGGAAGGGATCACTGTTTCTGACCGAAAAGTTGCTGTCAAGGCACTGGAGCGTGCTCAGGAAACAGGTGGACCTGCCGCCGCACTGGAACTTGAAGACGGACGCATCATTACCGGAAAAACTTCCAACCTGCTCGGTGCGAGTGCTGCCCTTCTTGTAAATGTACTGAAAGAGCTGGCCGGCATCGATCATAATGTCCATATCATCTCTCCGGAGGCGATTGAACCAATCCAAAAACTGAAAGTAGATTACTTGAACAGCAAGAACCCTCGTCTTCATACAGATGAAATCCTGATCGCACTTTCCGCAAGTGCTGCTGTCATCCAATCGCTGAGCTTGCGCTCTCCCAGCTTCCGAAACTGAAAGGTTGCCAGGCTCATACTTCTGTAATGCTTTCAAGTGTTGATATCAAGACATTTAAAAAGCTTGGAGTACAGCTCACAAGTGAAGCTGTGAACGAACATCAGATTTTAAGCTAAAGACAAATCCTTTCCAATACAGAAAGATATCATAAAAACCTCTCTGCAGTTTCAGGTATATCCACCTGCTGTCTGAGAGGTTTTTTCTGCATTTCTCCCATTTTACAAGGTTTTTTCGCCTTTGCTTCTTTACATCACCTCGTCAAAACAGCTTCACCCCATCTTTTTTATATGTTTTTATCAAAAAAGTATTGTAATTTTTTTCTGAATAGGTGTATACTTGGAAAGTATTTTTTTTGATAACAACTATTCACGGAGGAGGAAAGACACTATGGCAGTAAAATATGTATTTGTTACAGGCGGAGTTGTATCCGGTCTTGGAAAAGGAATTACAGCTGCATCTTTGGGACGACTTTTGAAAGCGCGTGGTTACACTGTGACTATGCAGAAATTCGATCCTTACATCAATATTGACCCAGGTACAATGAACCCGGTACAGCACGGAGAGGTTTTCGTTACGGATGACGGTGCAGAAACTGACCTTGACCTTGGTCATTACGAAAGATTTATCGATGAAAGCCTGACAAAGAATTCCAATGTTACAACAGGAAAGATCTACTGGTCCGTTCTTCAGAAAGAACGCCGCGGAGATTTTGGCGGAGGAACTGTTCAGGTAATCCCTCATATTACAAATGAGATCAAGAGCCGTTTTTACCGTAATCCGGCTGCAACAGATACTGAGATTGCTATCATCGAAGTCGGCGGTACAGTAGGTGATATTGAAAGCCAGCCTTTCCTTGAATCCATCCGTCAGTTTCAACATGAGCGCGGAGCAGAAAATGTTATTCTGATCCATGTTACTCTGATTCCTTATTTAAGAGCATCTCAGGAAATGAAGACAAAACCGACACAGGCAAGTGTAAAAGAACTTCAGGGAATGGGAATCCAGCCGGATATCATTGTCTGCCGTTCCGAATATCCACTGGATGATGCGATGAGAAACAAGATTTCTCTGTTCTGTAATCTCCCGGCTGACCATGTACTTCAGAACCTGGATGTAGAATATCTCTATGAGGCACCACTTGCCATGGAGAAAGAGCATCTTGCACAGGTTGTATGTGAATCTCTGCATCTTGACTGCCCGGAACCAGATCTTGCTGACTGGACTGATATGGTTGAAAACCTTCGTCATCCAACTCAGGAAGTTACTGTCGCGCTGGTTGGAAAATATATCCAGCTTCATGACGCATACATCAGTGTTGTAGAGGCATTAAAGCACGGCGAATCTACACACACACAACAGTGAATATCAAATGGATCGATTCCGAAACTGTAACAGAAGAAAATGCTGAAGAACTCTTCTCTGACGTAAGCGGTATTCTTGTTCCGGGTGGATTTGGCCACCGCGGTGTAGAAGGAAAGATCACAGCGATCAAATACGCCCGTACACACAACATTCCGTTCCTTGGTCTCTGCTTGGTATGCAGCTGTCTATCGTTGAATTTGCAAGAAATGTCATCGGTTACAAAGATGCACACAGCATGGAGCTCAATCCGGATACAACACATCCGGTCATCCACATCATGTCCGATCAGATTGGTATTGAAGATATTGGTGGTACTTTAAGACTTGGTTCTTATCCATGTGTGCTGAAAGACAACTCTCTTGCTTATAAACTGTATGGAAAGAAAGAGATTGAAGAGCGTCACCGTCATCGCTATGAAGTAAACAATGACTACCGTGAAGTTCTTGAAGAAAACGGAATGTCCCTTTGCGGACTTTCACCGGACAGCCGTATTGTAGAGATGGTTGAGATTCCTTCTCATCCATGGTTTATCGCAACTCAGGCGCATCCGGAGCTGAAATCCAGACCAAACAGACCGCATCCACTGTTCAAGGGATTCGTTGAAGCTGCACTGGAGAATCAGAAAGAGAAAAATAAATAGCAAAATTTTAAAAGTCACACTCTAAAGTGGACTCAAAAAAGGATTTGATCGTATCTGGCAAAACCCAGATGAATCAAATCCTTTTTCTATCTGACAGGTTCTTAAATTCCTGTCCTTCACTTATTATCAGCAGATTTCTTTTTCTCTGCTCTCTTTTTCATGATCAGCTCTTCAATCTTCCATCCTGCCAGCCCGAGAATAGTCCGATGATCAATCCGCCAAGAACATCTGTCGGATAATGTACACCTACATATAATCTCGATAATGCGATCAATGTAGCAAGAACCATGGCAGCAATTCTCCATTTCTTCGGAAACACTTCCTTGCACTTGTAGATTGCAAATGCTGATGCAAACGATGCACATGTATGACCGGAAGGGAAAGAAAAGTCCTTCTGTTTCTCAATCATAAGTTCTAATTCCTGTATCACTTCATACGGTCTTATTCTGGCAACCATATTCTTTATCGCCACATTCGTGATCATCGTTCCTATAATAAGTGCAAGTGCTGATGCAAGCCCTGCCTTTCTCGTCTTCTTAGGAATCAGCAGAACGATTGTAAGAAGGATCCAGAAGATTCCAGCATCTCCCAGATGCGTGATTCCTTTCCAAAACCAGTCCATCCAGTCGTGACGGATATATTCCTGAATAAAAAGCAGAATGTTCTGATCTAATTGTAAAATAGTGTCCATTTCTTTTTGTCACCTCATTCAAATCATTTGTAGCTTCTCAAAAACAATTCCTTCACTACAGATTCATATACTACACATTTCTCACATTTCTTGATCTTCTTGAAATACTTTCTTCCATCTGTAAAGATTGGGTGAAGATAGAACCACATTTCTTTCATCTTATAAAGAACCGTCCGGTCTCCTGACATTTCTTCACAATATGCCGCATAGAGAAGATCATGGAATTTCTTTAGCTCTTCTATCGTTGCGGCACTTCCGCCTTTTAGCTTTCTTCCCAGTGCCGGATCAGCCAGAACACCGCGTCCCATCATCACCGTATCCGTCTGCGGAAATCTTGTTTTCAACATCTCCATATCTTCCACGGTACAGATATCCCCATTGTAACAAAGCGGATGTTGACTATGTTCCACTGCCCAGCCATATGTATCAAGCTTAGGTGTATTCTTATAAAACTCTTTCTGCACGCGCGGATGAATGATCAGCTCCTTCAGCGGATATTTATTATAGATAGGAAGGATTGTCTCGAATTCCTCCGGATCTTCCATTCCGATTCTCGTCTTGATTGAAATCTCCAGATTACATTCCTCAAAAACCTTATCAAGAAAACGATCCAGCTTCTGTGGCTCATCCAGAAATCCTGCTCCTCTTCCCTTCGTCACAACAGTTCGGGACGGACATCCAAGATTCAGATTCACTTCCTTATATCCATAATCTCCAAGCTTCTTTGCTGTACATAAGAAATCTTCCACATTATTCGTAAGGATCTGCGGCACGGCATACATTCCCTGATTATGCTCCGGCATCACATCCTTCTTCTCTCTTGTGCTGAAATGTCCTTTCTGATTCGGACTGATAAATGGAATAAAATACTTATCAAATCCATCAAAGCACTGATGCAGTGCATTTCTATAAATATGTCCTGTAATTCCCTCCAGCGGGGCAAGATATAAATTCATTGATTATTCTCCTGACTTTTTCCACTTCTTTACATTATGTTAAACATGTTACTGTTCACAGGTAATATCTCGCGAGGTGTTTTGCCATGAATATGGCAAATCCCGAGACATACGGGGCAAAATTCCATCACCGAAGGTGATTTGGATGAATTTTGACCAAGTTGCTGTAAACGGAGTAAACAGTAACTTAAACAGTAATAACATTTTTATCATACCCCGACTTTCTTGTCAAGAATATTCACTTGTGCTAAACTAATGTATATAAGAAAAAACTGGGAGGATTTGTTTATGAATACACTAAAAAAATTCATCCACTACTATGGCCCGTACAAAACGGTCTTTTTTATTGACCTTCTCTGTGCAGCCATTATCAGTCTTGTGGATCTTGCGTATCCGCAGATTCTGCGAAGTGCGACCAAGACGCTTTTTACTCAGGATAAAGCATCATCCTGCAGGCACTTCCGTGGATTGCAATCGGACTCTTTATGATGTATGTCATCCAAAGTTTCTGCAAATATTATGTCAGCTGTCAGGGACATATCATGGGAGCCAAGATGGAGAGGGATATGCGCCAGGAACTCTTCGAACACTATGAAGAACTATCCTTTTCCTATTACAGTCAGAATAATTCCGGTCAGATGATGAGCAAACTGGTCAGTGACCTGTTCGACATTTCCGAATTTGCACACCACGGCCCGGAGAACTTATTTATCTCGTTAGTTAAGATCGTAGGATCCTTTATTTTCCTTTTCTTAATTAATAAGAAATTGGCTCTTCCGCTGATCGTACTTGTGATCCTGATGTTTCTCTTCTCTTTCCGTCAGAACCAGAAGATGCAGCGCACCTTTATGGAAAACAGAAAGAAAATCGGTGATGTCAACGCAAGCTTCAGGATACATTATCCGGAATCCGTGTTGTCCAGTCTTTTACAAATGAAGAGATTGAGAAGAACAAGTTCCAGAAGAGTAACCACGCATTCCTTGTCTCCAAGAAAGACAATTACAGGTGTATGGGCGAATTCATGAGCTCGAACCTGTTTTTCCAGGGAATGATGTATCTGGTCACACTTGTATATGGCGGCTATCTGATTGCAAATAATGAAATGTCAGCTGCTGATCTTGCGATGTACGCACTTAT
>ENA-OQCP01000628-OQCP01000628.1-human-gut-metagenome-genome-assembly--contig:-NODE-628-length-15470-cov-2.817050_pt1 | contig 15470 bp, 17 predicted proteins | sample MGYA00242760_ERZ504583 | MGnify/ENA primary metagenome ERZ504583 (study PRJEB26092, sample SAMD00036308) | human gut metagenome | host: Homo sapiens | study: EMG produced TPA metagenomics assembly of...
CCTTATTCTTGAATGAAGAGCCACACAACATCGGAACAACTGCCATCTGCACTGTAGCATTGCGGAGTGCTCTCAAGATTTCTTCTTCTGTAATAGTAGAAGGATCGTCGAAATATTTCTCCATCAAAGCATCATCAAACTCTGCTACTTTTTCAAGCATCTTATCTCTCCATTCGTTAGCTTCGTCTACCAAGTTGGCAGGAATTTCCTCTACCGTATAGTCAGCACCCATTGTCTCATCATGCCAATAGATAGCTTTCATTTTGATAAGATCTACCAAGCCTTTGAAAGATTCTTCAGCACCGATAGGCACAACGATAGGACACGGATTAGCGCCCAAAACGTCCTTCATCTGGCGTACCACTTCAAAGAAGTCGGCACCGGAACGGTCCATCTTATTAACGTAAGCTATACGCGGCACGTTATATTTGTCAGCTTGACGCCAAACAGTTTCAGACTGCGGCTCAACGCCACCCACTGCACAGTAAGCAGCAACGGCACCATCAAGAATACGCAAAGACCGCTCTACCTCAGCTGTAAGTCAACGTGTCCCGGAGTGTCAATCAAGTTAATTTTATAAGTATTACCGGCATATTTCCAACGGGTAGTGGTAGCCGCAGAAGTGATAGTGATACCACGTTCCTGTTCTTGCTCCATCCAGTCCATTGTTGCAGCACCATCATGAACTTCACCAATCTTGTGAGTCAGACCTGTATAAAAAAGGATACGTTCAGAGGTTGTTGTCTTTCCGGCATCAATGTGAGCCATGATACCGATATTACGCGTCAAATGTAAATCATGCTTTGCCATTTTCTAATTCCTTACTTTAAGTTTTTAATCTTCTAATTGGTTAGTCTCTTATAGTATTAGAATCTAAAATGAGCAAATGCACGGTTAGCTTCCGCCATTCTATGCATATCTTCTTTACGTTTGTAAGCACCGCCCTGTTCATTGAAAGCATCCATGATTTCAGCAGCCAGCTTGTCAGCCATAGATTTACCGCCACGCTTGCGTGCAAAGATGATCAAGTTCTTCATAGAAATTGATTCCTTACGGTCGGCACGGATTTCAGTAGGAACTTGGAAAGTTGCACCGCCCACACGACGGGATTTGACTTCCACTTGAGGAGTTACATTGTCCAGAGCTTTTTTCCAGATTTCAAGAGCAGATTTTTCTTCATTCTGCATTTTGTTCTTCACTGTTTCCAAAGCAGCATAGAAGATTTCATAAGAAGTGTTCTTCTTTCCATCGTACATCAAATGATTCACGAACTTGGAAACTTTTACATCATTGAACACGGGATCCGGAAGGATAACGCGTTTTTTTGGTTTTGCTTTTCTCATTTGTCTGAAAGAATAATGTTTTTCGTTCTTGGTTGTTTACTTCTGTCTTCTTCAACTCCCCCTCCGGAGAATTTACTCAACCTTTAGCATTTCCAACAAACTAAAACGTAAGTTATTACTTTTAATTTTTCTGTTTTGGGTATCAAGCCGCCAGATTATTTCTTCTTAGCAGGAGCTGCTTGACCCGGTTTCGGACGTTTTGCGCCATATTTGGAACGTCTTTGTGTACGACCTGCAACGCCTGCAGTATCCAAAGTACCACGTACGATGTGATAACGCACACCCGGAAGGTCTTTTACACGACCGCCACGTACCAGTACGATAGAGTGTTCCTGCAAGTTGTGACCTTCTCCCGGAATATAAGAGTTCACCTCTTTACCATTGGTCAAACGCACACGAGCTACTTTACGCATAGCTGAATTCGGTTTCTTCGGAGTGGTTGTATACACTCTCACGCAAACGCCACGTCTTTGAGGACAAGAGTCCAAGGCTGGAGACTTTGATTTCTCCACCAGCACTTCGCGTCCTTTTCTTACTAATTGCTGAATTGTAGGCATTTTAATTGTTTTTAGTTATATATTATTGTTTATATTAATTCAAAACTATACACTTTTGGGCTGCAAAGATACTAATAAGTTTTGAATAATCAATGCACTACAAGTTTTTTTTGATTTTACGCTTCACCTTTGATGTTGGGAAGCGGTGGAAATGTTTGTTCGTCCGGCATACGAATCGGTCCGAAAGAGCGTTCATATTTCCCAATATTCTCTTCGAGCGCACGCAACAAACGCTTGGCATGTTCGGGTGCCAAAACTATGCGCGATTGTACGCCAGCCTTTGGCATTCCAGGCATCACGCGGATAAAGTCGAGAATAAATTCCGAACTGGAATGAGTTATAATAGCCAAATTAGCATACGTACCTTGCGCCACTTCTTCCTTCAATTCTATCTGGAGCTGACCGTTGTTGTTTTCTTGATTTTCCATGTTACACAATTGTTTTTAAAATGTTCTTAAAAGATAGACCAAAAGTACTCTTTTTTTTCGGATGATATACATTTAAGTTCAAAAAGACACATAATAATCCGTTCTGAAAAAGAAGCAAGCCACTGCAACCGTTTTGTAGTAGCACTGTAACAAACATGCAGAAGCATTGCAGTACAGAAGGAAGAGGCAAAGATAAAACAGAGAGGGAATACTCCTTCTTATAGGATATTCCCTCTCTCTATTTAATAGAATTATATTGACGTTGTAAGGTTATCCCTCTACTTTCTCGTCTACAGCATAATCAAGTACCGTCTTCTTGTTGGCAAGCATACGGTCGTATTCTTCTTTGGAGCCGACAATAATCTTCTCGAACTCACGCTGTCCGGTACCGGCAGGAATCAAGTGACCGCAGATAACGTTCTCCTTCATACCTTCCAGACGGTCCACCTTTCCATTGATGGCAGCCTCGTTCAGCACCTTCGTCGTTTCCTGGAAGGAAGCAGCCGACATGAAGCTTGAAGTCTGCAATGCAGCACGGGTGATACCTTGAAGAATCTGAGTAGAAGTTGCAGGTACAGCGTCGCGCACTTCCACAGGTTTCAAGTCGCGGCGTTTCAACATGGAGTTCTCGTCACGCAGCTTGCGGGCCGTCACAATCTGGCCAGCCTGCAGACTTTGGGAATCTCCAGCATCCACTACCACCTTCTTTCCCCAGATACGGTCATTCTCTTCCATAAATTCCATCTTGTCAACAACTTGCTGTTCCAGGAAGCGGGTATCACCTGGCTCATCGATTTCCACCTTGCGCATCATCTGACGAACGATGATTTCAAAGTGTTTATCGTTAATCTTCACACCCTGCAGACGGTAAACGTCCTGAACCTCGTTTACAATATATTCCTGCACGGCCGTAGGACCTTTGATAGCCAGAATGTCCGCAGGTGTGATAGCACCGTCAGACAACGGAGTACCGGCACGTACATAGTCGTTCTCCTGAACCAGAATCTGCTTGGACAACGGTACGAGGTACTTCTTCACTTCACCGGTCTTGGAAGTAACGATGATTTCGCGATTACCGCGTTTCACCTTACCCATGGTAACCTCACCGTCGATTTCTGAAACCACAGCGGGATTAGACGGGTTACGTGCCTCGAACAGCTCAGTGACACGGGGAAGACCACCCGTGATATCACCCGCTTTACCTACGGCACGCGGAATCTTCACGATAACTTCACCGGCCTTTACCTTCTGACTGTCTTCAACCACTACGTGACCACCTACCGGCAAGTTGTATGTACGGATCAGTTCGCCGTCTTCTGTCATGATGTGTGCGGTAGGCACCTTTGTCTTATCCTTGGACTCAATGATGATGATTTCGCGCAAACCGGTAGATTCATCAGACTCTACCTTATAAGTCACGTTTTCAATAACGCCTTCAAATTCAATTTTACCGGTAGCTTCGGTAATGATAACTGCGTTGAACGGGTCCCAACGGGCAATCATCTTCCCCTTCTCTACCATTTCGCCATCGGTGCATAGAGCGTAGAACCGTAAGGTACGTTATGAGTGGAGAGCACGATACCCGTGTTGACATCCACGAAACGCACTTCGGCCAAACGACCTACCACTACCTTTGCCGGTTCGCCTGCTTCGTCGATAACGTCTACCGTACGGAGTTCTTCGAATTCCAGACGAGCAGGATTCTTGGCCACGATGCTTGCGTTGGCAGCAATATTGGCTGCCGTACCACCGGCGTGGAATGTACGCAGTGTCAACTGTGTACCCGGTTCACCAATAGACTGTGCAGCGATTACGCCGACTGCCTCGCCCTTCTGAACCATACGGCTGGAAGCAGGTTACGTCCGTAACACTTGGCACAAACACCTTTCTTGGATTCGCAGGTCAATACAGAACGGATTTCAACGCTCTCGATTGGAGAGTCTTCAATACGTTGTGCAACGTCCTCGGTAATTTCCTCACCGCCGGCCACAATCAGTTCGCCGGTTGTAGGATGAACAATATCATGTACGGATACACGACCCAGGATACGTTCATACAGAGTGGCAATGGTTTCATCATTGTTCTTCAGTGCCGTACAAACAATCCGCGGAGCGTGCCGCAGTCTTCTTCATTAATAATCACATCATGCGATACGTCAACCAGACGACGGGTCAGGTATCCGGCATCAGCCGTCTTCAAAGCGGTATCGGCAAGACCTTACGGGCACCGTGGGTAGAGATAAAGTACTCCAACACGGACAGACCTTCCTTAAAGTTAGAAAGAATCGGGTTTTCAATAATCTGACCGCCTTCGGCACCGGCTTTCTGGGGCTTCGCCATCAAACCACGCATACCGGAGAGCTGACGAATCTGTTCCTTAGAACCACGGGCACCGGAATCCAGCATCATATATACGGAGTTGAAACCCTGGTCATCGCTTGAAATGGTTTTCATCAGGATGTTGGACAACTCTGAGTTCACATGTGTCCAGATATCGATTACCTGATTGTAACGCTCGTTGTTGGTGATGAAACCCATGTTATAGTTATTGATTACCTGCTCTACTTCATCATAACCTTTCTGTACCAATGCTTCCTTCTCTTCCGGGATGATGATATCACCCAAGTTGAACGACAGACCACCCTTGAGGCCATGTAGTAACCGAGGTTCTTGATTCCGTCGAGGAAGTCGGCTGCCTTGGCAACACCGCACACCTTGATTACGTGACTGATGATGTCGCGGAGTGACTTCTTGGAGATAATCGTATTGATATATCCTGCTTCTGCCGGAACAATTTCGTTGACAATGACACGGCCCACGGAGGTATCGTGCATCATCTTGTCCACAATGTTGCCATTCTCGTCAACGTCTTTCACTACGACGCTTACCGGAGCGTGGATGTCGCACTTACCTTCATTATAGGCAATCAGTGCTTCCTCTGGACCGTAGAATGTCAACCCCTCACCTTTGGCACCTTTGCGTAGCTTAGTGATGTAGTACAAACCGAGTACCATATCTTGGGCGGGCACAGTGATAGGAGCACCGTTGGCAGGGTTCAATATATTGTGTGACTGGAGCATCAGCATCTGTGCTTCCAAAATCGCTTCATTGCTCAATGGCAAGTGCACAGCCATCTGGTCACCGTCGAAGTCGGCATTGAATGCCGTACATGCCAACGGGTGCAGCTGGATTGCCTTACCTTCAATCATTTTAGGCTGGAATGCTGGATACCCAGACGATGAAGCGTCGGGGCACGGTTCAACAGTACCGGATGACCCTTCATCACATGTTCCAGAATGTCCCAGATAACGGGTTCCTTGCGGTCTACAATTTTCTTGGCGCTCTTTACAGTTTTCACGATACCGCGCTCAATGAGCTTACGGATGATGAACGGCTTGTAAAGCTCAGCTGCCATCAGTTTTGGGATACCGCATTCGCCCATCTTCAGTTCCGGACCTACAACAATTACAGAACGTGCGGAATAGTCGACACGCTTACCCAACAAGTTCTGACGGAAACGTCCTTGCTTACCCTTCAAACTGTCGGAAAGTGACTTCAACGGACGGTTGGCGTCGGTCTTCACTGCACTCGATTTACGGGAGTTGTCGAACAGAGAGTCGACTGCTTCCTGCAACATACGTTTTTCATTACGCAAAATCACTTCAGGAGCCTTGATTTCAATCAATCTCTTCAGACGGTTGTTACGGATGATGACACGACGGTAAAGATCATTCAAGTCAGAAGTTGCGAAACGGCCGCCATCCAATGGAACCAACGGACGAAGTTCGGGCGGAATAACCGGTACAATGCGTACAATCATCCACTCGGGCTTGTTGCGTCCGCGTGATGCACGGAACGACTCAACTACCTGAAGACGTTTCAAGGCTTCAGTCTTGCGTTGCTGTGAAGCATCGCTTCCGGCACGGTTACGCAGTTCGTAAGACAAAGAGTCAAGGTCGAGGCGTGACAGCAAATCATAGATAGCTTCCGCGCCCATCTTGGCAATGAACTTATTGGGATCTGAATCTTCGAGGAACTGGTTGTCTTTCGGCAACTTTTCCAGCAAGTCCAGGTATTCTCCTTCTTCAAGCAAGTCATACTGTGCCACTTCATCGGACAGTACACCCGGCTGAATGACAACATAACGCTCGTAATAGATAATGGCATCCAGCTTCTTGGTGGGCAGGCCCAACAAGTAACCGATTTTGTTGGGAAGTGAACGGAAATACCAGATATGAGCTACGGGCACAACGAGCTGGATATGTCCCATACGCTCACGGCGCACTTTCTTTTCAGTCACTTCCACACCACAACGGTCGCAGACGATGCCTTTGTAACGGATACGCTTGTACTTACCGCAATGGCACTCGTAATCCTTGATAGGACCGAAGATGCGCTCGCAGAACAATCCGTCGCGTTCGGGCTTATACGTACGATAGTTGATGGTTTCAGGCTTTAAAACTTCACCACTCGAATTCTCAAGGATTTCCTCAGGAGAAGCCAAACCGATAGAGATTTTCGAGAAATTACTCTTTATCTTGTTATCTTTTCTAAAAGCCATAAATTATATGATTTACTAATTTACTAATGTGCTAATATGCCAATGTGCTAATGTGCTGCGCTTTAGAGGTGCTACGCTATGTCCATGCTGTTACGCCGCAGGCAATCAGCACATTGGCATATCAGCACATTAACACATTAAAGACATTATCTTATTCTAAGTTGATGCTCAAGCCCAAACCTCTCAACTCGTGCAGCAATACGTTCAGTGACTCGGGAATACCCGGAGCAGGCATCGGCTCACCCTTCACGATTGCTTCATAAGCCTTGGAACGTCCTACAACGTCATCAGACTTGATAGTCAAGATTTCCTGCAGAATGTGTGCGGCACCGAACGCTTCGAGTGCCCAAACTTCCATTTCTCCAAAACGCTGACCACCGAACTGTGCCTTACCACCCAACGGCTGTTGTGTAATGAGTGAGTACGGACCGATGGAACGTGCGTGCATCTTGTCTTCAACCATGTGACCGAGCTTCAGCATGTAGGTCACACCTACCGTAGCCTGCTGCTCGAATGCTTCACCGGTACCACCATCATACAGCGTTGTCTTGCCGTAGCGGGGCAAGCCGGCCTTATCGGTCCATTCGTTCAAATCGTCCAAAGATGCACCGTCAAAGATAGGAGTGGCAAACTTCACACCCAGGTTCTTTCCGGCACGACCGAGAACGGCCTCAAATATCTGACCGATGTTCATACGTGAAGGCACACCCAACGGATTCAGCACGATGTCTACCGGAGTACCGTCAGCAAGGAACGGCATGTCTTCCTGCGTACCACACGGGAAACAATACCCTTGTTACCGTGACGACCGGCCATCTTGTCACCAACACCAATCTTACGTTTCTTGGCAATGTATACCTTGGCCATCTGAATGATACCTGCGGGCAACTCGTCACCGATAGTGATGGCGAACTTCTTGCGTTTCAGCTCGGCATCGAGTTCTTTGTACTTCTTGATGAAGTTCATCACCAATGCACGAATCAGTCCGTTGGTATGTTCATCCTTCGTCCAGTTGCTCAACTGAACAGCGGTGAAGTCCAAATCGCTGAAGTCGGAAGCAGAGAATCTGGCGCCTTTGGAAATAATGTCGGCACCCATGTAATCCTTCACACCTTCCGATGTATAATTTTCTGTAAGCTTCAACAGCTTGTTTATCAATACTTTTTTGAGGTCACCAATCTTAGCGTCAAACTCATCGTCAATCTTCGGCAGCAGAGCCTTGTCGGCCAGCTTGGAGCTACGGGTCTTGACAACACGGGAGAACAGACGCTTACCGATAACAACACCCTTCAAAGAAGGAGAGGCTTTCAAAGAAGCGTCCTTCACATCACCAGCCTTGTCACCGAAGATGGCACGGAGCAGTTTCTCTTCCGGAGAAGGATCCGATTCACCCTTCGGAGTAATCTTACCGATAAGGATATCACCCGGTTCGATGCGGGCACCCACACGAACAATACCGTTTTCGTCAAGGTCTTTAGTCGCTTCCTCACTTACATTAGGAATGTCAGAGGTCAACTCTTCCATACCACGCTTCGTTTCGCGAACTTCCAAAGAATATTCTTCTACGTGTACAGAGGTCAAAAGGTCCTCACGAACCACACGTTCGTTCAGTACGATAGCATCCTCATAGTTATAGCCCTTCCACGGCATGTAAGCAACCAGCAGGTTCTTACCCAGTGCAAGTTCTCCGTCTTCGGTTGAATAACCTTCCGTCAGGATTTGACCTGCAGTCACGCGCTGACCCTTCTCGCAAATCGGACGGAGGTCAATCGTCATGTTCTGGTTGGTACGGCGCCACTTCGGGATATTATATTCTTTCAATGCAGGCTCGAAGCTTACGAACTCTTCCTCCTCCGTACGGTCGTACAGAATACGGATAGTCGTTGCATCCACGAATTCAACCACACCGTCACCCTCGGCAGTAATCTGCGTACGGGAATCGCGTGCCAGCTGGCGTTCGATACCGGTACCTACAATCGGAGCTTCGCTCTTCAACAAAGGAACAGCCTGGCGCATCATGTTTGATCCCATCAATGCACGGTTGGCGTCATCATGCTCCAAGAACGGAATCAAAGAAGCCGCAATAGAAGCAATCTGTTGGGGAGATACGTCCATCAATTCCACCTCGGAAGGAGGAACCACCGGATAGTCGGCATCCTGACGGGATTTTACTTTATCACGTACAAAAGTGCCGTCATCGTTCAAAGGAGCATTACCCTGAGCAATAATCTTGGCTTCCTCTTCTTCTGCGGTGAGGTAAACCAAACCTTCGTCAGAAAGATCAACCTTACCCTCTGCCACCTTACGGTACGGAGTTTCAATGAAGCCGAGCTCGTTGATTTTCGCGAACACACAGAGTGAAGAAATCAAACCGATGTTCGGACCTTCAGGAGTCTCGATAGGACAAAGACGTCCGTAGTGAGTATAGTGTACGTCACGAACCTCGAAGCCTGCACGCTCGCGTGACAGACCGCCGGGGCCCAGAGCAGACATACGGCGCTTGTGAGTAATCTCGGCCAGTGGGTTGGTCTGGTCCATGAACTGTGACAAAGCATTCGTTCCAAAGAATGAATTGATAACGGAAGAGATTGTCTTGGCGTTAATCAAGTCAATCGGAGTAAAGACTTCATTGTCACGAACGTTCATACGCTCGCGGATAGTACGCGACATACGTGCCAGACCGATGGCAAACTGATTGGACAACTGTTCGCCCACTGTACGCACACGACGGTTGCTCAAGTGGTCGATATCGTCCACATCCGCTTTCGAGTTAATCAACTCGATGAGATATTTGATAATTTCGATAATATCTTCCTTGGTAAGGACACGCACGTCCATATCGGTCGTCAAGTTCAACTTTCTGTTGATACGATAACGGCTACATCACCCAGGTCATATCTCTTCTCTGAGAAGAACAGGTTATTGATAACCTCGCGTGCACTGGCATCATCGGCAGGGTCTGCATTACGCAACTGGCGGTAGATGTAGAGTACAGCTTCTTTTTCCGAGTTACTTGGATCCTTCTGCAGAGTATTATATATGATAGAATAGTCAGACTGGTTCGGTTCTTCCTTGTGTACGAGGATATTCTGAACGCCCGACTCTAATATAATGTCAACATGTTCCGGCTCGATTACAGTTTCACGGTCAATAACGACTTCGTTACGCTCGATGGAAACAACTTCACCGGTATCTTCGTCTACAAAATCCTCAATCCATGTTTTCAACACACGTGCGGCCAACTTACGTCCCACCATCTTCTTGAGGTTCGTCTTGTTCACCTTCACGTCTTCCGCCAAATTAAAAATCTCGAGAATGTCCTTGTCATTCTCAAATCCGATGGCTCTCAGCAAAGTGGTAACCGGCAATTTCTTCTTACGGTCAATGTACGCATACATGACGTTGTTGATGTCGGTGGCAAACTCAATCCACGAACTAGTATAGGATGAGACGGTGAGTACAACTTGGTACCGTTGGCATGTACGCTCTGTCCGAAGAATACGCCCGGTGAACGGTGAAGCTGGGATACAACCACACGCTCCGCACCGTTAATGACGAATGTCGCCTTATCCGTCATGTAAGGAATGGGACCAAGAAACACGTCCTGGATGACCGTGTCAAAATCTTCGTGGTCGGGGTCGGTACAATATAATTTCAATTTTGCCTTCAAAGGCACGCTATATGTAAGCCCTCGCTCTATACATTCATCAATGGTATAGCGCGGCGGATCAATATAGTAGTCCAAAAACTCAAGAACAAAATTATTTCTTGTATCGGCAATGGGGAAGTTTTCAGAAATACTTTATACAGTCCCTCGTTCTTACGCTTCTCGGGTGGGGTGTCCAGTTGTAGAAAGTCTTTGAATGACTTCAATTGTACTTCCAGAAAATCCGGATATTCGAGCGGATTCTTAGTCGAAGCAAAATTAACTCTTTGATTTACAGTATTTGAAGACATCTGTTAATGGATTTGTAGAACTTAATTTTAAATATATACACAAAAAGGTTAAGAACCCTTTTCACGAAGGGTTCCTAACCGAATTACCTGATTTACAGGCTAATGTTATTTAAGTTCAACTTCAGCTCCAGCTTCTTCCAATGTTTTCTTCAATGATTCTGCTTCGTCCTTAGCCAAACCTTCTTTTACTACGCTAGGAGCACCGTCTACCATGTCCTTAGCTTCCTTCAAGCCAAGACCGCAAGCTTCCTTAACGGCTTTAACTACCTGAAGTTTAGCTGAGCCAGCGCTCTTCAATACTACGTCGAAAGAAGTCTTTTCTTCTGCGGCAGCAGCACCACCGGCTGCAGGACCAGCAGCAACAGCTACAGCTGCAGCAGCAGGTTCAATACCATATTCTTCTTTCAGGATTGTTGCAAGTTCATTAACTTCTTTTACTGTCAAGTTAACTAATTGTTCTGCAAAAGCTTTCAAATCTGCCATTTTTGTATGATTTTTAATTGTTTAAATACTAAATAAATTGATATAATTCTTTTTCCGAAATTTACGCTTCGGGACGTTCACCAAGAGTCTTGAGAACTCCGTGGAGGGTGTTACCACCTGATTGCAGAGCAGAAATAACATTCTTGGCCGGTGACTGCAGCAATGCAACGATATCGGCAATAACTTCATTCTTACTCTTGATACTTACGAGAGCATCCAACTGGTCAGCACCAACATAGAAGCTTTCTTCTGCATATGCAGCCTTCAGTCCGGGAATACCGTTCTTAGCCTTATCTTTGATCAACTTGGCCGGAGCGTTAGCAACGTTGCTGAACATTACGGCAGTTGTACCTTTCAGAGAACCATAAAGCGGAGAAAAGTCTTCTTCCAGGCTCTCCAATGCCTTATGAAGCAATGTATTCTTAACTACCATCAATTTGATGTCAGCCTTGAAACATTCTCTTCTCAACATGCTGGTTGTAGCAGCATTCATGGCAGTGGTATCCACCAAATAGAAGTGACCGTATTCCTTCACTGTAGCAGCAATCTGCTCAATAATCGTACTTTTATCTTCCTTTCTCATTATTACTCCGTTTTATTAGATTTCTTCTACTGTTTTCGGGTCAATCTTGATGCCCGCACTCATCGTGCTAGAAAGATAAATACTCTTAATATATGTACCCTTGGCTGCAGTCGGTTTCAATTTATTCAAAGTAGAGATGAATTCTTTCGCATTGTCGCGAATTTGATCAGCGCTAAATGAAACTTTACCGATAGAAGTATGAACAATACCGCTCTTGTCAACCTTGAAGTCGATTTTACCTTGTTTTACTTCTCTTACAGCTTTAGCAACATCCATAGTTACAGTGCCACTCTTGGGGTTAGGCATCAGTCCGCGAGGACCGAGCACACGACCGAGTGCACCAATCTTACCCATGATAGACGGCATAGTGATAATCACATCAATATCAGTCCATCCACCTTTGATCTTTTCAATATATTCGTCAAGACCAACATAGTCAGCTCCAGCTTCTTTTGCAGCAGCTTCAGCATCTGGTGTACAAAGCACCAAAACGCGTACAACCTTACCAGTACCGTGAGGAAGTGATACAACACCTCTCACCATCTGGTTGGCCTTACGCGGGTCAACGCCCAAACGTACGTCGATATCCAGAGAAGCGTCAAACTTGGTATAAGTGATTTCCTTTACCAACTGAGCAGCTTCCTTGAGAGAGTATGCTTTCCCTGCTTCAATTTTTTCTGCAGCCAACTTTTGATTTTTTGTCAGTTTACCCATTCTAATTGAAGTTTATTAATTATTAACCGGGAACTCCCCTTTTACAGCGATACCCATACTTCTAGCTGTACCGGCAACCATTTTCATGGCAGCTTCTACAGTGAAACAGTTCAAGTCAACCATTTTGTCCTGAGCAATCGTACGAACCTGTTCCCAAGTGATCTCGGCAACTTTCTTACGGTTAGGCTCAGCAGAACCACTCTTTTGCTTCGTCACTTCCAACAACTGGATAGCCACGGGAGGAGTCTTGATTACAAAATCGAAAGACTTGTCTGCGTAGTAAGTGATAATCACAGGAAGAATCTTTCCTGCTTTGTCTTGGGTTCTGGCGTTGAATTGCTTGCAAAACTCCATGATATTGATACCTTGGAACCAATGCAGGTCCTACTGGGGGTGATGGATTTGCCGCGCCTCCTTTAATCTGTAATTTGATTAGTCCAGCAACTTCTTTAGCCATTTTCTAATTGATTTATATATATAAACATTAATGAAGAATACTACAGCGTAACACCTGCACTATTCTTTTTCAACTTGCATAAAGCCCAATTCGAGCGGAGTCTTCCGTCCGAATATCTTGACCATGACCTTCAGTTTCTTCTTCTCGGTGTTCACTTCTTCAATGATTCCACTGAATCCACTGAACGGACCGTAATTCACCTTTACAGTCTCGCCGACTACATACGGGATACTCAAGTCTTCACCTGATTCCTGCAATTCGTCGACCGTACCAAGTATACGATTCACTTCCGACTGTCTCAGAGGTACGGGTTTTTCCGAACCACCCAAGAACCCTATCACATTAGGAGTATTTCTCAGATGATGAGCAACCTCACCCACCAGAGCAGCCTCCACCAAAACGTAACCAGGGAGATAACTTCTCTCTTTCACAATTTTCTTACCATTGCGAACCTGATATACCTTTTCGGTAGGAATCAATACCTGAGATACGTAATCACCAAGGTCGCTGTTTTTAATATCAGCTTCAAGGTATTCCTTTACCTTAGCTTCTTTTCCGCTAATAGCACGCAAAACGTACCATTTCTTTTCAATCTCAGACATTTCTCCTTACTTTTAATGTGGATAAACAAATTCCATCAGATGCTGGAAACAGAAGTCCATCGCAAATACTACCACTGCAATTAGTAGGGAAGCATATAAAACAACTACTGCACTGTTAGTAAGTTCAGAATACGTAGGCCACGACACTTTATGAACAAGTTCGTCGTAAGTTTCTTTAAAATAAGCTACAATCTTCTTCATTTCAAAAATATTAGCACGGGAGGAGAGGCTCGAACTCCCGACACCCGGTTTTGGAGACCGGTGCTCTACCAACTGAGCTACTCCCGTTTGTACATAATCAGTTCCCGATGTATACCGGGAACTGATTAAGATTATATTGGTTATTAGTCAAGAATTTCAGTAATCTGACCAGAACCTACTGTACGACCACCTTCACGGATAGCAAAACGCAAACCTACGTTCAATGCTACCGGGTAGATCAGTTCTACAGTAATTTCTACGTTATCACCAGGCATTACCATTTCAGTTCCTTCCGGAAGAGTGATTTCACCTGTACAGTCCATAGTACGCAGATAGAACTGAGGACGGTATTTGTTGTGGAACGGAGTGTGACGGCCACCTTCTTCTTTCTTCAAAACGTAGATAGAAGCTTTGAACTTAGAGTGAGGTTTAATCTGACCGGGCTTACAAAGAACCATACCACGTTTGATTTCGTTCTTGTCGATACCACGGAGCAACAGACCTACGTTGTCACCAGCTTCACCTTGATCCAGCAACTTGCGGAACATTTCAACACCAGTTACAACTGACTTCTTGTCTTCACCCAAACCAAGGATTTCAACTTCGTCACCTACATGGATAACACCAGCTTCGATACGACCAGTAGCTACAGTACCACGACCTGTGATTGAGAATACGTCTTCAACCGGCATCAAGAACGGTTTGTCAATATCACGCGGAGGCAGAGGAATCCAAGTGTCGCAAGCATCCATCAGCTCCATAACCTTCTCTTCCCACTTTTCAACGCCATTCAACGCACCAAGAGCAGAACCCTGGATGAACGGAGTGTTGTCGCCGTCGATTCGTAAGCTGAAAGCAGTTCACGCATTTCCATTTCAACGAGTTCCAACATTTCAGCGTCGTCTACCATGTCACACTTGTTCATGAATACAACCAGTCTCGGTACGTTTACCTGACGAGCCAGCAAGATGTGCTCACGAGTCTGAGGCATCGGACCATCAGTAGCAGCAACTACGATGATAGCACCGTCCATCTGAGCAGCACCAGTTACCATGTTCTTTACGTAGTCGGCGTGACCCGGACAGTCTACGTGAGCGTAGTGACGGTTAGCTGTTTCATACTCTACGTGAGAAGTGTTGATAGTGATACCTCTTTCCTTTTCTTCAGGAGCGTTATCGATAGAATCGAAAGAACGCAATTCTGACAGACCTTTCTTTGCCAATACAGTTGTGATGGCAGCAGTCAAAGTGGTTTTACCGTGGTCAACGTGACCGATAGTACCAATGTTAACGTGCGGTTTCGAACGTTCAAATTTCTCTTTAGCCATAGCTTTACTTGTTATTTATTTTTGATTAATAATCAGCTTTACAAATTCACGAGCTGTTACCGGGACTTGAACCCGGGACCTCTTCCTTACCAAGGAAGTGCTCTACCGCTGAGCTATAACAGCAAAGAAGAAAAAAAGAAGAGCGGAAGACGGGACTCAAACCCGCGACCCTCAGCTTGGAAGGCTAATGCTCTATCGACTGAGCTACTTCCGCAATTTTAGTGGGCAAAGATGGATTCGAACCACCGAAGGCGTAAG
>ENA-OQCP01000630-OQCP01000630.1-human-gut-metagenome-genome-assembly--contig:-NODE-630-length-15455-cov-1.981733_pt1 | contig 15455 bp, 24 predicted proteins | sample MGYA00242760_ERZ504583 | MGnify/ENA primary metagenome ERZ504583 (study PRJEB26092, sample SAMD00036308) | human gut metagenome | host: Homo sapiens | study: EMG produced TPA metagenomics assembly of...
CAGATCTCGCAGGTGCTTGGGGTGCAGGAGATGACCGCCCACCATACGGTGCTCTCCACCTGGCTGCACGGCTGGCTGTTCCGGCTGGGCCGTGCGCTGGGTAGCGACAATCTCGGCGTGTTTCTCTACATACTATTGCAGTTTCTCGTCTGCGCGTGGGTGTTCGGGCAGGTAACGGCCTTTGCCGCTAGGCTCGGCTGCTCCCGCGGTGTGCAGTATGCGGTCACAGCGTTCTTTGCGCTCGACCCATCTGGGGCGCGTTCATACAGACGCAGGTCAAGGATACGCTCTACACGGGACTGTTCGTCCTGTTCGTGCTGAAAACCGCCGACCTGCTGCTCTTTCCGCAGGAATGGCAGGGGAGCCGCCCGCGCCTGACCGCTTACGCGGTACTCGGCGTGCTCTGCTGCCTGCTGCGCAAAACGGCATCTATGCCGTTGTGCCGATGCTGCTGCGTCGGCCTTCACAGTGAGTGAAAAGCGCCTGCGCCGCCCCGTGCTGGCGGTGCTGCTGGCCGTCTGTATCGGCTCGTTCGGGTTTGACACGTTCACCGAAAAAGTCCTCGACATCCCCGCAGGCAGCGTGGGGGAGGCGCTCTCGGTCCCGATGCAGCAGACCGCCCGCTATATCCGCGACTACGGCAATGAAGTCACCGACGACGAGCGCACCGCCATCGGGAAGGTCCTCGACTACGACGCCATTGCCCAAAGCTACATGCCGGAGCTGTCCGACGGCGTCAAGCAGTACTACAAAAATCCCGGCAAGGTGACCTGGCCCGCTATATGCTGGTCTGGGCCAAAATGCTGCTCAAGCACCCGGTCTGCTATTTTGAGGCAACGCACGCAAACTCCCACGGGTATTACACCATCACGAAATGCCGCGCCATCAACGATTACTACACGTTCAATAATGACATTTGCATGGAAATGTCTGAAATGAACGTCCACTATCTTGATAAATCCGGCTATCTGCGTATGCTTTTGTACAGGCACTCTCGGCATTTGAAAAGCTGCCGCTCGTGGGGCTTACAACGTCCATCGGTTCATGGCGTGGCTGACTGCCGTGTTGGTCTCTGGCTGGCGCGCTGCAAAGCAAAGCCTGTGCTGCCGATTTTTATCGGCCTTGGCATCTTCTGGCTGACCTGCATTGCGTCCCCGGTCAATGACTGTATGCGCTATTTCCTGCCGGTGACGGGGTGTCTGCCGCTGGTTTTCTGTCTGGCAGCGGTGTTTTCCCGTGAAAAATCAGAAATTACCGTCTGATTTGTTAAAAAATTCAAAAAAGACTGGTATTTTTCGCACAGGCATGTATAATAACTTGTATTTTTATGTACATCTATTTTTGGAGGAATTTATAAATGAAACTGATTTCCTGTGAAAAGCTCGAAAAGAGCATGGTCGAACTGCAGTTCTCCATTGACGCGGAGACCTTCAAATCTGCTGTCAATACCGCTTTCAAGCGTGAGGGCAAGAAGTACGCCATCCCCGGCTTCCGCAAGGGCAAGGCTCCCAAGGCCATGATCGAGAAGATGTATGGCAAGGACCTGTTCCAGTATGACGCCGTCAACGATCTGTTCCCTGAGAACTATGAGGCCGCCGTCAAGGAGGCCGGCATCGAGGTCGTTGGCCGTCCTGAGCCTGAGGTCGTCTCCATGTCCGAGGAGGAGGGCGCAACCCTGAAGGTCAAGGTTGCCGTCAAGCCCGAGGTCGAGCTGGGCGAGTACACCGGTTTAACCGTCAACAAAGATGTCAAGACTGTGGATGAGGCCGATGTTGACGCTGAGATCAAGCGCATGCAGGACCGCAACGGCCGTCTGCTGACCCGTGAGGGCGAGGCCCAGAACGGTGACACCGTGGATATCGACTTTGAGGGCTTCGTTGATGGTGTTGCTTTCGAGGGCGGCAAGGCTGAGCACTACTCTCTGGTGCTGGGCAGCGGCTCCTTCATCCCCGGCTTCGAGGAGCAGGTCGTCGGCCACAAGGCAGGCGAGGAGTTTGATGTCAATGTCAAGTTCCCTGAGGAGTATCAGGCTAAGGAGCTGGCCGGCAAGGACGCTACCTTCAAGATCAAGCTGCATGAGGTCAAGTACAAGGAGCTGCCCGAGCTGGACGATGATTTCGCCAAGGACGTCAGCGAGTACGACACCCTCGAGGAACTGAAGGATTCCATCCGCAAGGGCATCCAGACCAACCACGAGAAGCAGGCTGAGCAGAGCGTTGAGAACGACCTGATCGATCAGGTCGTGAACGGCATGAAGGCCGACATCCCCGATGCTATGATCGAGAGCCGCATTGAGGAGCTGGTGCAGGACTTCCAGTACCGCATCTCCCAGCAGGGCCTCAAGCTCGAGCAGTACCTGCAGTATATGGGCATGACCATGGACCAGTTCAAGGAGCAGTTCCGTGAGCAGGCCGACAAGCAGGTCAAGATGCGTCTGGCTATGGAGGCCATCGTTGCCAAGGAGTCCATCGAGGCTACCGAGGAGGAGTTCGAGGCTGAGATCAAGCGCATTGCCGATGCTTACCAGATGGAGGCTGACAAGGTCAAGAGCTTGGTTGACGCTGCCGCTGTCAAGAAGGATCTGGCTGTCAACAAGCCATCGACTTCGTGAAGGAGAAGGCGAACATCGTCCTGGGCGCTGCCGAGGAGAAGAAGCCTGCCAAGAAGACCACCCGCAAGACCACCAAGAAGGCTGCCGCCAAGAAGGACGAGGAGCCGAAGGAAGAGGAGAAGGGCGAGTAATCGCACCTTTCCGTAAACATTGAGTAAAAGGGCCGGTACGGTTGTGCAGCTTTGCCGCCGTATCGGTCCCTTTATCATAAAACCGCTTTTCTGCAAGCTATCAAGGAGGGAAACCTGAATGAGCCTTGTACCTTATGTTGTCGAACAGACTGCGCGCGGTGAGCGCAGCTATGACATCTTCTCCCGCCTGCTGAACGACCGCATCATTGTGCTGAGCGAGGATGTCAACTCCTCCTCCGCCAGCGTGATCGTGGCACAGCTGCTCTACCTCGAGGGCCAGGACCCCGAGAAGGACATCTACTTCTATATCAACAGCCCCGGCGGCTCCATTTCCGACGGCATGGCCATCCACGACACGATGAACTACATCAAGTGCGATGTCTCCACCATCTGTGTCGGCATGGCGGCCTCCATGGGCTCTTTCCTGCTGGCCAGCGGTACCAAGGGTAAGCGCTTTGCGCTGCCCAACTCCGAGATCCTGATCCATCAGCCGCTCATCGGCGGTCAGGGCATCTCCGGCCAGGCCACCGATATCAAGATCCATGCTGACCACATCGTGCGCATCCGTGAGCGGATGAACACCCTGCTGAGCGAGTACACCGGCCAGCCGCTGGAAACAATCCAGCGCGACACCGAGCGCGACAACTATATGACCGCGCAGCAGGCAAAGGAGTACGGCCTGATCGACGATATCCTCTATAAACACTGATTCGGGGGAACAACATGGCAAATCAAACGTCCGGTAAGGACGGAAAAGGACGCGAGCTTATCTGCAGCTTTTGCGGACGCTCCCAAAACGAGGTAGAGCAGCTGGTCATCGGTCCCGGCGTCAATATCTGCAAGGACTGCATCGAAATGTGCTGCAATGTGCTGGAACGCGATGGTGAGCGTCCGGCCCCGCCGCGCGCCGGTATGCCGCCCGTGACCGCCGCCGTCAGGCCCAGAAGCCCGGCGCAGATTACGGTGCCGATCCGCTCGAGAGCATCCATATCCTGACCCCTGCCGAAATCAAGCAGGTCTGGATCAGTATGTCATCGGGCAGGATGCCGCCAAGAAGGTGCTGGCTGTCTCGGTCTACAACCACTATAAGCGCATCCTGTCCGGCCAGAACAGCGATGTGGAGCTGCAAAAGTCCAATGTGCTGATGCTGGGCCCCTCCGGCACCGGCAAGACGCTGCTGGCCCAGACGCTGGCCAAGATGCTGAATGTGCCGTTCGCCATTGCGGACGCCACCACGCTGACCGAGGCCGGCTATGTGGGCGAGGATGTCGAAAACATCCTGCTCAAGCTGATTCAGGCGGCGGATTTTGACATTCCGCGCGCTGAAATCGGCATCATCTATGTGGATGAGATCGACAAGATCACCCGCAAGAGCGAGAACCCTTCCATCACCCGCGATGTGGGCGGTGAGGGTGTGCAGCAGGCCCTGCTGAAGATCGTGGAGGGTACGGTCAGCAATGTGCCGCCTAACGGCGGCGCAAGCACCCGCAGCAGGAGTTCATCCAGATCAACACCAAAAATATCCTCTTTATCTGCGGCGGTGCCTTTGACGGGCTGGAAAAGCTCATCCAGAAGCGCACCGACAATGCCTCGCTGGGCTTTGGCAGCCAGCTGCGTACCACGCTCGACAAGGACGAGACCCGCCAGAAGCTGCTGAAAAAGGTCGAGCCGGACGATCTGGTAAAATTCGGCCTGATCCCTGAGCTGATCGGCCGTCTGCCGGTCGTGACGGTGCTGGATCCGCTGGACGAGGAGGCGCTGGTTCGCGTGCTGCTTGAGCCGAAGAACAGCATTGTGCGCCAGTACAAGGAGCTGCTGCATCTGGACAATGCCGAGTTGGTCTTTACCGATGCGGCCCTGCACGCCATCGCCAGAAAGACGGTGGAGCGCAAGAGCGGTGCGCGCGGCCTGCGCAGCGTTGTCGAGGAACTGCTGATTCCGATCATGTACGACATCCCGTCCGATGCCACCATCACCAAAGTGACGATTGACGCCGACACGGTCGAGGGCGGCCAGCCTCATATCGAGCATGGCGCCATGCGCCCGCGTTATAAAAGTTTGACGGAACAGCAATAAAAACGATCTGCACCGGAGCCAATACGGCCCGGTGCATTTTTGTTCACAAAAATTTTATATAGAAAACACTTGATTTTTCGGTGCAAAGTGGCTATTATATATTTAGCACTCAGAGAGATTGAGTGCTAAATCAAAAATCATCAAAATTCAAAAGAGAAATCTTTTATAAGGAGGAACTTTCACTATGAAAATCAAACCTCTTGCAGACCGTGTTGTCATTAAAATGGTCGAGGAAGAAGAAACCACCAAGGGCGGCCTGATCCTGTCTGGCTCCGCCAAGGAAAAGCCGCAGGTTGCTGAGGTCGTCGCTGTCGGCCCCGGCGGCAATGTGGATGGCAAGGATGTCGAGATGATCGTCAAGGTCGGCGATAAGGTCCTGACCAGCAAGTATTCCGGCACCGAGGTCAAGGTAGATGGTGAGGAATGCACCATCGTCCGCCAGAGCGACATCCTCGCGGTTGTGGAATAATTTGATTTTTCAGTAATTTCTTTCAGATAAAAGGAGAGATCTATTATGGCTAAACAGATCAAGCAGGGCGAGGACGCCCGCAAGGCCCTTTGCGCTGGCATCGACCAGCTGGCCAACACCGTTAAGGTACCCTCGGCCCCAAGGGCCGCAATGTCGTGCTGAGCAAGAAGTTCGGCAGCCCGCTCATCACCAATGACGGCGTGACCATCGCCAAGGAGATCGAGCTGAAGGACGAGTTCGAGAACATGGGCGCACAGCTCGTTCGCGAGGTCGCCACCAAGACCAACGATGCTGCCGGTGACGGCACCACCACCGCCACCGTTCTGGCACAGGCTTTCGTCAATGAGGGCATGAAGAACGTCACCGCCGGTGCAAACCCGATGGACATCAAGCGCGGCATGCAGAAGGCTGTCGCCGCTGCTGTCGACGCTGTCAAGCAGCACAGCCAGAAGGTCAACGGTAGCAAGGACATTGCCCGTGTCGGCACCGTTTCTGCCGGTGATGCTGAGATCGGCCAGCTGATTGCTGACGCGATGGAGAAGGTCACGGCTGATGGCGTTATCACCATCGAGGAGAACAAAACCACTGCCGAGACCTACACCGAGGTCGTTGAGGGCATGCAGTTTGACCGCGGCTATGTGACCCCTTACATGGTCACCGACACCGAGAAGATGGAGACCGTCTATGACGACTGCTCCGTCCTGATCACCGACAAGAAGATCAGCGTCTTCCAGGATGTGGTTCCCCTGCTCGAGCAGGTCATCCAGTCCGGCCGCAAGCTGCTCATCATTGCCGAGGATGTCGAGGGCGATGCACTGTCCAACCTCATCATCAACCGTCTGCGCGGCGGCCTGAATGTTGTTGCTGTTAAGGCCCCCGGCTTCGGCGATCGCCGCAAGGAGATGCTGCAGGATATTGCTACCCTGACCGGCGGCACTGTCATCAGCAGCGACCTCGGCTATGAGCTGAAGGATGCTACCATGCAGCTGCTGGGCAGCGCCCGTCAGGTCAAGGTCACCAAGGAGAACACCACCATTGTCGGCGGTGCCGGTGACAAGCAGGCCATTGCTGACCGCGTGGCTCAGATCCGCAGCCAGATCGCAACGGCAACCTCTGACTTTGACCGTGAGAAGCTGCAGGAGCGCTTGGCCAAGATGGCCGGCGGTGTTGCCGTCATCAAGGTCGGTGCTGCTACCGAGGTCGAGATGAAGGACAAGAAGCTCCGCATCGAGGATGCTCTGAACGCGACCAAGGCCGCTGTAGAGGAAGGCATTGTTGCCGGCGGCGGCACGGCCACCATCAATGCTATTCCGGCTGTCGATAAGCTGGTTGGCGAGTTGGAGGGCGACGAGCGCACCGGCGCCAAGATCGTCCGCAAGGCTCTGGAGGCTCCTCTGCGCCAGATCGCTGCCAATGCCGGTCTGGAGGGCAGCGTTGTTATCGACAACATCCTGAAGGCCAACAAGCCCAACTACGGCTTTGATGCCAGAAGGAAGAGTATGTTGAGGATATGATCGAGGCTGGTATCGTTGACCCGACCAAGGTCACCCGTTCCGCTCTGGAGAATGCTGCCAGCGTTGCTGCGATGGTTCTGACCACCGAGAGTCTCGTTGCCGATCTGCCCGAGCCGCCGGCTCCGGCTGCTCCGGCCCCTGACATGGGCGGTATGTACTAATTCGGTACACCCAAAAGCAACTACAAAGGTCGAAGTCTTGGCGACAAGGCTTCGGCCTTTTTGTATAAGGCGCTGCGGCCATAGACCTGCGGCGGGAAAGCGTGCTATAATAAAGGTACGGCCGCATGACGCCGACTGCTTATACAGTAGTTGTGCAACGGTGCGGCGGTAATAAGCAAAAGCAGCGGGGGAGCCGCCATGAAGAAATATACAAAATATATGGCGCTGGCCGTGACGCTGGCGCTGCTGGGACTGATTTTCTACTTTTCTGCCCAGCCGGGGGCGGTTTCCTACAAGGTCAGCGAGACTGTGATGAACACAGTTCAATCCGGTAAAGCAAAGGCCATCACGCCGCAATGGTTCAGCACCACAAACCTCAATGTCAATGTTCGCAAATGGGCACATGTTTATATCTACTGCGCGCTGGGGGTCAGCATGGCGGTGGCGGTGCATCTGTGGACGGTCAGCCTTGCCCTGTGGCAGAGGACGCTGCTGTCTGCGGCACTGTGTATGCTGTGTGCCGCCGGGGACGAGCTGCACCAGTTCTTTGTCCCGGGCCGTGCCATGCTGCTGAGCGATGTCGGCATAGATGCAATGGGCTTTCTGCCTGCATCGCGGCGGTCTTTCTCTGCATCCGGGTGTATCGTGGCTGCCGGAAGTGAGCATACTCCCCGTGGGTGATGCTATGTCTTTGCGCCGCTTTTACGGCCTGTGTGCAGTGCTTGTGCTGCTGGCGGGTATTGTGCTGTGCCGAACCTACTGGGTGGGGCAGCAGACGGCCTATGCGGCCAACGCGGGCGGGCAGACCGTCCAGACGGTGGCGCTGCCGCGCGCGCGGGGGATTTTTATGACCGGAGCGGCCGCAGGCTGACCGGCACGGCGCAGCGCTATTATGCGCTCTGCATGCCCGGTGAAGCAGGCTACACCGCACTGTTTCCCTATGTCTCCTATGAGGCGCAGGGCCTTTTGTATGAGCGGCGCAATCTTTCGACTCCGTTTTTGATACAGACCGACCGGGACCTGACAGGGCAGGGTATACCCACCTGCACGGTGCCGGAGCATTTCACCGGCACGACTGCCGCCCATCTGCTGGGGTATCTTGACGGGGAGGGCCACGCGTTGCCGGACTGGAGTGTGCCTACGACGACCTGCTGGCGGCCTGCGGCGATAAGCGCAGCATCACCTGCATCATGACGGCGCGGGGGCGTCTGCTGGCAGACACAGCCCCTGCCGTCACGGTTGAGGAGACCGGTACGGGGCAGGGGGTACAGTTGACACTGGATGCCGATCTGCAGCGCGCCTGCGAGGCGTTAGCGGCGCAGGTCATGCCGCGCGGGTGCATTCTGGTTATGGACACAGCCACAGGTGAGGTGCTGGCCAGCGTAAGTATGCCAACTTTTGACCCGCGAAATATTGCGGCCAGCATCCGCGCAGATGACACCTCCCTGATCAATCGGCCGCTGCGCGCCTTCAGCGCGGGCTCGGTGTTCAAGGTCGTGCTGGCGGCTGCTGCCTATGAGAGCGGGCTGGACTGGTATACCCACGACTGTACCGGCGAGCTGGAGCTGGCCGGGCAGACCTACCGCTGCGCGCAGGGCCGTGCGCACGGCGAGGTAAATCTGCGCGGTGCGCTGGAGCAGAGCTGCAACACCTATTTTATTGAACTGGGGCAGCTGCTGGGGGCTGCGCGTATCTTGTCAACGGCGGAACAATTCGGCTTCGGCACAGCGGTACAGCTTGCCCCGAGCCTGCGGAGCGCGGCGGGTACACTGCCCGATGCGCAGACTCTTGCAAATGACGGACAGCTGGCAAGCTTCAGCTTCGGGCAGGGGGCGCTGACCGTGACGCCGCTGCAGATCACGGCTATGATGAACACCGTGGCCAATGGCGGGGTGTACCGCGCACCGGCATTTGTGAAGGGCATTGCCGATTCGACCGGGCAGTTGCAGCGCCGTTGGAACCGTCCGCGCCGCGCACGGTCTGTGATGAAAAAACGGCAAAGGTCCTGCGCAGTATGCTTGTGTCGGTGGTGACGGAAGGCATCGGTGCCGAGGCCCGGCCCGCTGCAGGCATGGCGGGTGGCAAGACCGGCACGGCGCAGACCGGTCAATATGATGAAAACGGGGAGGAACTGCTGAACTACTGGTTCAGCGGCTTCTACCCGGCACAGGCACCCCGCTATACTGTAACGGTGCTGCAGGACGGCATATTGAAGCCCGAGCTGTCAAGCGCAGCAATTTTTGAGAAGATCACCGAGATACTGCATGTCTGGGATGCAGCCCTGTAAAAGACGGCAGAATAGGATTTTCGGCTTTCATTTTGCCGCAGGGTATTGCACTTTTGCCTTAAAAAAGATACAATAATAACTATCTATAGATCGTAACGAATCCATGCTGAAAGGGACAGGCCAATGCAGCATATCTTTATCATAAATCCTACGGCGGGCAAAGTGGATGCCAGTGTGGCGCTGATCCCTCAGATCCATGCTGCCGCCAGCCGCGCCGGTGTGCGCCCCACCATTGAGGTGACCCGCCGCGCCGGGCAGGCGCGGGACCTTGCCGCAAAATATGCGTCCTCCGGGCAGGAGGTTTTCCTCTATGCCTGCGGCGGCGACGGTACGCTGAACGAGGTTTTGCAGGGGGCTGCCGGCTATGACAATGCGGCGGTGGGCTGCGTCCCTTGCGGCAGCGGCAATGATTATGTACGCAACTTCGGTACGCAGGCGCAGTTCCTTGATCTGGATGCCAACTGGCGGCGCGCCCTTTACGGTGGATATGATCCGCACGCCGCAGGGCTGCGGCATTGACATCTACGCTGCGGGCATTGACGCCCAGGTGGCCAACGGCATCCCCAAGTGGAGACGGGTGCCGCTGTGCGGCGGCACCACGGCCTACACACTGTCGATCCTTGAGGCGGTGTGCAGCACCTTCCGCCATCGGCTGCGCATCACGGCAGATGACCGGCAGATGGAGGATGTTTACATGATGCTGGCGATCTGCAACGGCCAGCAGTACGGCGGCGGCTACTGTGCCGCGCCCCACGCCAGCATGACGGACGGTCTGCTGGATGTTGTCCTTCTCAAGCCTGTGCCGCGCCTGAAGCTGCCCGGGCTGCTGGGTGCTTACAAAAAAGGGGAGCATCTGTTGGAGGATGATGCCGTGGCGGAGAAATTCAAGCCCTACATGACCTTTTTCCGCACAAGCCAAATTGATATAGAGGTGCTGGACGGCAACCCGCTCATCACAACACTGGATGGCGAATGCTCGCCCCAGATGCACATGCATGCGGAAGCAGTGCGCAGTGCGGCGCACATTCTGCTGCCGCCTGAGTTGGCCGCCAATGCAAACGAGACGCCTGTTCTGCAGGCTATGGGAGAGTAAGCAATGTCTGAAAAAGTCAAAATCAAGATCGCCCGCAATGTGGTGCATCTTCCGGCCATCGCCCTGCGCGGCTGGTGGTGTTCCCAACAATGTGGTCCATTTTGAGGTGGGCCGCACCAAGTCCATCGCAGCGATCGAGGCTGCCATGCACAATAACAGCAGCGTATTCCTTGTGGCCCAGCGCGAGATGGATGTCGAGGAGCCTGCACTGCGGGACCTGTACGGCTACGGCGTGATTGCGGAGATCAAGCAGGTGCTGCGCGTCTCCGAGGATATCGTAAAGGTGCTGGTCGAGGGCAAGACCCGCGCGCGCCTGCTGGAGCTGGACGGGGAGGATAAATATCTGCAGGCCACGGTGCGCCCGGTGCCGGTGCGCGGCATTGCCGCCAATAAGCGCACGCAGGTCGAGGCGCTGGTCCGCAGCCTGAAGGACTGCTTTGAGGAGTACCTCTCCTACAGCCCGCAGATCTCCAAGGATGTTGTCTATAACATTATTTCGTCGGATTCGCCGCTCTACCTCAGCGAGTATATGCCCGCCAATCTGCTGCTCAAGTATGAGACAAGCAGGTCATTCTGAACGAGTCCACGCTGCTGGGCCGTCTGGAAAAGCTGCTGACCCTGCTGCGGCAGGAGTGTCAGGTCCTTGAGATTGAGCGCGACTTGGACGACAAGGTCAATGCCCAGATGGACAAGGGCCAGCGGGAATACTACCTGCGCGAGCAGATGCACATTATCAGCGAGGAGCTGGGCGATTCCGAGGATACCCGCGCCGAGGCCGATACATACCGCGAGAAGATCCGGGCGCTGGCGCTGGATGAGGAATCCACCGAGAAGCTGCTCAAGGAATGTGACCGTCTGGCCCGTATGCAGGGCAGCAGCGCCGAGAGCGGTGTGATCCGCAGCTATCTGGACGCCTGCCTTGCCCTGCCGTGGCATACCGCGACCGAGGATGACCTTGATCAGGCCCATGCCCGCAAGGTGCTGGACCGTGAGCATTACGGCCTGCAGAAGGTCAAGGAGCGTATTCTGGAGCTGCTGGCCGTACGCAAGCTGAATCAGGATGTCAAGGGACAGATCATCTGCCTTGTCGGCCTCCGGGTGTCGGCAAGACGAGCATCGCACACTCCATTGCCGAGTGCATGAACGCAAGTTCGCCCGCATGAGTCTGGGCGGTGTCCATGATGAGGCTGAGATCCGCGGCCACCGCCGCACCTATATCGGCGCCATGCCCGGGCGCATCATCAGCGCCATTACAACCGCCAAGTCCACAAATCCGGTCATTCTGCTGGACGAGATCGACAAGCTGGCAGGCGATTACAAGGGCGACCCCTCCAGCGCACTGCTGGAGGTGCTGGACCCCGAGCAGAACCGCACTTTCAAGGATAACTATCTGGATATCCCGTTCGATCTGAGCGAGGTGTTGTTTATCACAACGGCCAACGATGCCTCGACCATCCCCGGCCCGCTCTATGACCGTATGGATGTGATCGAGCTGCCCAGCTATACCCGCACGGAGAAGTTCAACATTGCCAAACGCCACCTGCTGCCCAAGCAGCTGAAAAACAACGGCCTTGACGGCCGCGTGACCCTGACGGCCAGCGCACTGTACGCCATCATTGACGGCTACACCCGCGAGGCCGGTGTGCGCAATCTCGAGCGCACCATCACGGCGGTGTTGCGCAAATGCGCCCAGAAGGTCGCTGCCGGGAGGAGGAAAAGATCAGCGTCTCCGCCGCCTCGGTCAAGGCGCTGCTCGGCCCCGAAAAGGTCAAGCCGACCTTTATCTCCCGCAAGGATGCTGTCGGCATCGCCAACGGTCTGGCATGGACCAGCGTCGGGGGCGAGATGCTGCCTGTGGAGGTGGCTGTCATCCCGAGCGGCACCGGCAAGATCGAGATCACCGGCAGTCTGGGCGATGTCATGAAGGAGAGCGCCCAGTTGGCCGTGACCTACGCCCGCGTCCATGCCGAGGAATACGGCATCGCGGCGGATAAATTCAAAAACACCGACCTGCACATCCACGCCCCGGAGGGTGCTGTCCCCAAGGACGGCCCCTCTGCCGGCGTTACGCTGACCACGGCATTGATCTCGGCACTGTCCGGCATCCCCGTGAACCACGATCTGGCCATGACCGGTGAGATCACGCTGCACGGGAATGTGCTGCCCATCGGAGGCCTGAAGGAAAAGAGCATGGCTGCCTTCCGCGAGGGCATCTCCACCGTGCTGATTCCCAGAGACAACGAGAGCGATCTGTATGAGGTGGATGCCGAGGTGAAGGAGAAGATTCATTTTATCCCGGTCAGCAGCCTGTCCGAGGTGCTCAAGCATGCGCTGGTGCGCCCCGGCCGCACCCCTGCCGAGCTGCCCGCAGCGTGCCGCAGGCAACCGCCCTCATCGCCAATGAAAAGCCCGCAGATGCCCGCAAGGAGCCTGCTGCGGTGATGTGAAACGCGGCCCTGTATACATTATAATAAAGGAACACCCATGAACTATAATAACAGCGAGTTTCTCGCGTCCTATGGCCTGTCCCGTCAGCTGCCGGTCAGCGACCGGCCGGAGATCGTTTTCTCCGGCCGCTCCAATGTGGGCAAGTCGAGCCTTATCAACAAGCTCTGCAACCGCAAAAAGCTGGCCCGCGTCAGTGCTACGCCGGGCAAAACGGCCACCATCAACTTTTACCGCGTGGATACCGCCTATCTTGTGGATCTGCCCGGCTACGGCTACGCAAAGGTCTCCAATGTGAGCGTGAGCGGTGGATGATCTGATCAACAGCTATTTTGAGGCGGACCGCTCAGTCTGCCTGCTGGTTCAGCTGCTGGACAGCCGCCATGCCCCGAGCGCGGACGATCTGCAGATGCTGGAGTACCTGCATTACCACCGCATTCCGTTTGTAGCTGCACTGACCAAGGGCGACAAGCTGAAAAAAAGCGAGATGGCCGCCTGCAAGGAAGAATTTGAGAAGATCTGCGCACCTACGGCTGCCGGGCTGTTGTGCTGACCAGCGCTGAGAACGGCTTGGGCTGTGACGAGCTGCGCGCCCTGCTGGAAGCCAGCATGGCCGGGGAGTGAGCCATGGCCTACAACGAGTTTGCCTATTTTTACGATGAGTTCAACGGCGAGGCCGATTACGATGCGCTTTACCGCTACATCACGGCAGAACTGCAGGCTCACGGCATCCGGGACGGCATTCTGGCCGACCTTGGCTGCGGCACCGGGGATCTGACGCTGATGCTGACCCAGGCAGGCTATGATGTCATCGGCATCGACCGGTCGGAGGAGATGCTTAGCGTCCTGCGTGAAAAGGCGGATGAGCTGGGCTTGACCGGGCGTCTGCTGCTGCTTCGGCAGGATCTGCTCGAGCTGGACCTCTATGGCACCATCCGCGCGGCGGTATCCACCTTTGATACCTACAGCCACATCGGCCCGCTGGACAGCTTTGAAAAGGCCATACGCAAGGCGGCCTATTTTATGGAGAGGGGCGGCGTGTTCCTTTTTGATTTGAACACGCCCTATAAGCACCGGGAAATTCTGGCGGGGCAGACCTTTGATATTGAGGCCGAGGACGCCGACTGCCATTGGTCCAACCGCTATGCGGAGGACGCGCAGCGGGTGGATATTACCATCGACATTGACTACCATGAAACGGGCGAGCATTTCCGTGAACAATTCAGCGAGTACAGCTACACATTGGACACCGTGCGCGCCTTGCTGGAAAAGTACGGCTTTGCGTGGCAAGGGTCGCTGACGGCGAGGATTTCGGCCCTGTGCGCGCCGACAGCCCGCGCTGGATCATTACGGCTGTCAAGCAATACACACAAGAGGATGAAAGCAATGGAACAGAATCATAACATGCTGCGCGGCATTTCTGAGAACGGCGGCATTGTATTTTACGGCGTGGACTCTACCGAAATCGTCCGCGATATGGAGCGCCTGCACAAGACGAGCGCTGTCACCACGCGGCGCTGGGCCGCCTGCTGACGGCTGCCTCAATGATGGGCATCATGCTGAAAAGCACGCAGGACTCGGTGACGCTGCAGATCAAGGGCGGCGGCCCGGCAGGCCGTCTGCTGGCGGTTTCTGACGGCACAGGCAATGTCAAGGGCTATGTGGAGCATCCGGTCGTAGAGCTGCCCCCGCGGGCGGACGGCCATCTGGATGTAGGCACTGCTGTCGGCAAGGACGGCACCCTTGATGTTATCCGTGACCTTGGTATGCGTGAGCCTTATATCGGTCAGGTGCCGCTGACCTCCGGCGAGATCGCCGAGGATGTAACCACCTACTTCGCCATCAGCGAGCAGATCCCCACGGTCTGCGCCCTGGGTGTGCTGGTGGATAAGGATCTGAGTGTCCGCTGCGCAGGCGGTTTTGTCGTGCAGCTGCTGCCCGGTGCCACCGAGGAGGAGATCGAGCATCTCGAAAAGAACATCAAGGCCATGCCCAGCGTGACAACGATGCTGGAGCAGGGCATGAGCGTGCGCGATATGCTGGAGCTGGCGCTGCAGGGCTTCCAGCCGGATATTCTGGACAGCTACCATGTGACCTATAAGTGTGACTGCAGTCTCGAGCGCGTTGAAAAAATGATCCGCAGCCTTGGCAAAAAAGAGGTCGAAAAAATGCGCGATGAGGACCCCATCGCGGAGGTGAACTGCCAGTTCTGCAACAAAAATTACAGGTCGATCTGAATGATGTACTGAAAAACTGGCCGGACATCGTTGAAAACGAGGATGCCAAAAAAGTTTGAAAAAACTTGTAAAAAACGCTTGACTTTTCTGCTCATATAGTCTATAATAACACCTGTCGCCCGGAGAGAGCGACTGAGCAAAACCTCTCCAACATGCGGCCGTAGCTCATCTGGTAGAGCGCCACCTTGCCAAGGTGGAGGTAGCGAGTTCGAGCCTCGTCGGCCGCTCCATTAGGGGGAAGTTTAGCTCAGCTGGGAGAGCATCTGCCTTACAAGCAGAGGGTCAGCGGTTCGAGCCCGTTAACTTCCACCAATGTGGCCCGGTAGTTCAGTTGGTTAGAACGCTAGCCTGTCACGCTAGAGGTCGTCAGTTCGAGCCTGATTCGGGTCGCCATTTGCCTCGGTAGCTCAGTCGGTAGAGCAGGGGACTGA
>ENA-OQCP01000632-OQCP01000632.1-human-gut-metagenome-genome-assembly--contig:-NODE-632-length-15420-cov-2.516903_pt1 | contig 15420 bp, 17 predicted proteins | sample MGYA00242760_ERZ504583 | MGnify/ENA primary metagenome ERZ504583 (study PRJEB26092, sample SAMD00036308) | human gut metagenome | host: Homo sapiens | study: EMG produced TPA metagenomics assembly of...
ATCGTTTTAAACGACCTCGGATCAGGCTTGGCAAATCCTAATTGACCACTAGTATAGACATTTTCTTCTTTAAAATATTTAAAAACATCTAATGCCTTAAGTTTCATTCTTTGATGTTCATCCTGTCCATTTGTCAGTATCGCAAGTTCTGATATAGTCGATCTAAAAAAATCATGAAAAACATTACTCATAAATATTTCTTTTTGAAGTGTTTTATACACTCTTTGAAATTCACGGTATAAGTCTTCTTCAACATCAATATGGTAGATTTTGCACATTTGACGAATTCGATAAATTCCTGATTCATCAATGGAAATAGATCCATCCTGAATCTTATCAAAGATTTCATCTCCACAGCTGCGATATATTGTATACATGGACTCTAAATCATGTGTTTCATCTATATTTAAGAGTTTATTGCATGCTTTTTTAAATGGATATGATAAATCGTAAAGTGTGTCGTCACAATCAAAACAGAATTTCATAAAACCTCCTGGAAAGAAAAGAGAGGAGTAAACACTCCTCAAATCTTTTAATCTCTGTTATATCCCAATAAACGCAAGATATATAAGAAAATATTTAAGAAATCAAGATATAACTCCAAAGCCATGTAAATAGCAATTTTTTCTTGACTCACTACATCCCCATTGCTGAGATACAAGATCTTGTTCATACGTTGTATATCCCAGGCTGTAATTCCCGTAAACAATAACAATCCAACAATAGAAATCATTCGTGTATCAAAAGAAACACCAAATAAAAGCATTACAGCTTGTGAGATAATCAAAACAGTTAACCCAATTACACATATCATTCCTATGCTGTTCAGATTTTTCTTTGTCGTTAATCCAATAAAAGCAAGACAGATAAAATATACAGCACTAATTAAGAATGCAGCAGTTAATTGAGCTTGACTATTCCTATAAAACAAACTAGTTAAAGAAATGCCAAATGTTACGGCATACACCATGAACAATACTTTAATTCCTGTTGCTGTAGATCTTTGCATAGCTGATTGAAACGCAAATACAAGTCCAATCTGCACAATAAACAACAGCAATCCAATCATAGGCATAGATGTCAGCATCCATAAATACCAGCCAGTTGAATAACATAGATAAGATGTAGCAGCTGTAACAAAAAGCCCTAAAGCCATCCACACGAACGAAGTTGTTAATGCTTTACGCAAAGTTTCTTGGGGATAATACGTATTTTCAAACATGATATCACCTTCTATTTTGTAATAAATTCTAATAATTGGTGTGCCGCAATATCAAGGCCGTGACGATTAGTCTTATCAAATCCTAGATGTGTATAAATTTCTCCAACAAAAGTTCCATTTTCTTCTAATGAACTGAATACTTTAGTAATCAATGGTTCACAAAGTTCCTGTTTCTGCATTGGACCGAATGGATTTGCAAAGTAAGTTGTACTAATTCCAACTTCTTGTGTAGTACCTAATGCCATACGTTTACCCATGACACAAGTATCTTTTACTTCTTCTACCGTTAACTTCTTAAGACCAAATTCATTTGTATAATTATTTGCATAAGCAAATAAATCAATTTTGTGGTTAGTAGTGATAACATCATAAGATGCAGCAGGTGTAACCATACGAGAGTTTGGATTTTCCGGAGCCATGAACACAGAACGATCCATGTCACGATAAGGAGTTCCTGGATCAAGGTCATCTAGACGAATAAAGGCACCAATTTCTGTTCCCTGTCCATAAGGGATACCATCTTCAATATGAATTGTTCCCATATCGTCAAATACCACTTCAATATCTTTGATAACATCTTTTCCTACACTCTTCAAGGCTTCAATTGATTCAGATTTTCCAGCACCTGAATCTCCCATCAACATAATTCCTTTTTTACGACCATCATTTAATGTAATATTAACAAATGCTCCATGAATAGGCAACCATCCTTGTTGCATAGCGGCAAGATTGTGCAATGTTAGACACATTTTCTTTAAATAACCAAAATATTCAATTCTTGGATCATCACTAATACAACCAAGCCAAATGTTTTCAGTTTCATCATAATAGAATTCAGTTGCATCTTTACCATCTGGATTACCAAATAATAAAACCAAATCTGGTTTTTGATTCGCTTCTTCTTTTGTCGCAAGCTCAAATAAGTTAGCCATACTTAAAGCACTGGCAGTATATTTAGCATTAAAATATACAAAACACAGTAATTTACCGACTTTACATGGGAAACAGAAGAAAGACTCTGAATCACCCTCAAAATAAGTCATTGGATCAACTTTTGTTTCTGTAAATGTTCCAGTACGTTTACTTGATTTCGGGTGAAGAATCATTGGTGTACGCAACATAACATGGTCAATAATCGGAATATCCTTTAACGCACTGTAATGCTCTGACCAGATACTATCCCTGTTATGAATAGAAAAACAAGCATTTGTACCTGCCTGAATCTGACGATATACCAAGTTTGGACGATCCATGATTCTTTCTTCAAATAAACGATATGTACGTAAGATTAAATCATTCATTTCGGAATCTCTACGTACTAAAGTATTAATTCCAAAGTCATCTGAACTATCGCTCTTGATAAACGCAAAACGTTGTAAATGTCTCCATGTTTTATAGATTTCACGTACAACAGTTAAAAGACTCTTTTTATCTTCTAGATATTCAGATTCGATTTCATCCATATTAAAAATAGACAGCATTCTCAAACATTTGCTGAAATTTATTTGCGGCTTCTTTTGAATCATATTTTCCATTCTGTGTTAAATAGTTATATAACTCAGGATACAGAGTTTCTTGTGTTTTGATAAAGTGCTGTAGATACACTCTGAATGTATTCGATTTCAACAATACCTCTCTTGATTTAGGGTATGCTTTATTGTAATTCAATACTACTTGATTATTTGTTAGATATATTTTTTTATCCATTTTATATATTTCCTCCTTATATGCGAATGATACACGATTTATGAACAAATGTAAACAATAATGATACAGTAAGCGTTTTCAACTTTTTTAAAAGAAAAGGCCGTTTAGGCCTTATATAATTCATCAATCATAGATTTGATTGAATCAATTGAAACTTCTTCTTTTTCTCCTGTATAACGATTAGAGAATTCAAGAATGCCCTCTTGTGCTTTACGTCCTACTGTTATGCGGTATGGGATACCAATAAGTTCCATATCCTTGAATTTAACTCCTGGTCTTTCATTACGATCGTCTAGTAATACAGAGTATTTATTCTTTGTACAATAGTTATATAGATCATTGGCAATTTCCATCTGTTTTTCATCTTTTAAAGAAATAGGTACAATTGATAAGATAAATGGCGCTACTTCTTTTGGCCAGATAATACCTTTATCATCATGGTGTTGTTCAACGATTGCCGCCATACATCTTTCCAATCCAATACCGTAGCTTCCCATCCATACTGGCTGTAACTGGTTGTTTGCATCTGTGTAGTATAGATTCATTGATTGGGCATATTTTGTACCCAGTTTAAACAAGTTACCAACTTCGATTCCATGCTGGAATGTTAATGGTTTACCACATACAGGACAAATATCCCCTTCTTTTACTTGACATAGATCAGCTACAAGTTCTGGTGTAAAATCAGATAGATTCACGTTTACATAATGATGATCGCTTTTATTTGCCCCAATGATAAAACTCTTCATATGTTTGATCATACGATCCATATATACTGGGCAATCCAAACCAACAGGCCCGGCGAAACCAACACGCGCATGCGTTACTTTTTCAACATCTTCAAAAGATGCTAATTCCATCTCGTTAGCTTTCAATAGTTTTAAAGCTTTCGTTTCATTTAGTTCACGATCTCCTGGAATACAGAAAGCTACAATTTTACCATCTACATTATAAAGAAGCGTTTTAACAAAATCCTTAGGCTCTTTGCCAAAGAAAGCAGCCACTTCTTCAATAGTCTTCGCATTTGGTGTTTCAACTAACTGAATCTCAAGTTCTTCTTCCTGAGAATCCTGTAAGGTATCAACAACTTCTGTGATTTCCAAATTGCTGGAGAAATCACAACCTTCACATCCAACAACGATATCTTCTCCAATACCTGAAATAGCCTGATATTCTTCACTTAAAAGACCACCATAGCCCCTGTATCTGCTTTTACGATCTTATATTCTAATTCCATTCGATCAAAAATACGACAATATGCATCATACATCTTTGCGTAGGCTTCATCCAAGCCAACCTCATCGATATCAAAAGTATAAGCATCTTCATGATAAATCGCGTACACGAATCAAACCATAACGTGGTCGTGTTTCATCTCTGAATTTAGTTTGGATCTGATACAAGTTATAAGGGAAATCTTTATAGCTCTTGCCATCCATACTTGCCGCTACAGCAAATAATTCCTCATGTGTAGGTCCTAATACATAACGTTTCATATAGCGATCATTCATTGTAAACATATTTGAACCAAACACTTCACGTCTACCAGATTTAATATAAACTTCTTCCGGAATCAAAGCAGGCATCAATAATTCCTGAGCGTCTTTTGCATCCATTTCTTCACGAAACGATATTTTCAAATCTTGGCTAAATACTTTTTTGCCCATAGGCATGATCATATACATACCATTTGAGCTTTTTTTTGATCATTCCAGCACGAACTAGTAAATTGCTGGAAAACACTATCTTCATCTTTTGCATTTTCTCTTAATGTATAAAAGAAACTCTTACTTAATTTCATATTGTCCCTCTTTTCAACTCGTATATTCTCTCATATACTGTGTTTTATACAACACGAATTTTGCGAATCATTGCGTGTTTTTCAATCGGACCCGTCCATTTTGTATGAACAATTTGCATTGGTTTATTACATACTTCGCAAAGATTTTCATCTTCATCATAAACATCCTTGATCATAACTTTTGTAGAAGGAATTGTTGGCCCAAAAATTTCCATAATCTGATTCGGCATAAAATTGTTTTTCACCTGTAATGTCGCAATAGATGACTTATCATCATAATCCAGTACAATTGCTACATATTCCTGTGTAACTGTTTCATCATGATCTTGGTATAATTGCACTTTATAATTCGGAAGCCTTGATAGAACCCCGGACCAGTTGGTCGATTCTCTGCTTTGGCAATCTCTTTTTTTACATAATCAATATCATTTTGTGTCGCATGACCATTCTCATAAATCTTATCGATCAAATAACGATAACTTGAAACAACAGTTGCCAAATAATATGCACTCTTCATGCGTCCTTCTATTTTTAAGGAAGCTACTCCCATGTTGATGAAATCTTCAATATAATCAACTGCCTGTAGATCTTTTGATGACATGGAGAAAAGATTGGAAGGATCTGAGATCTCTTCATTTTTATCCATTAAATGATATTTCCAACGACAGCTTTGTGCACATCCGCCTCGATTGGCATCACGCAAAGTCATATGATTGCTTAAGACACAACGCCCTGAATAAGAAATACACATTCCTCCATGAATAAAAACTTCGATTGGTAATATGTCTTGTTTACAAATCTGTCGTATCTCGTCCAATTGACATTCTCGTGCTAAAACAACGCGATCCATCCCTTTAGACTCCAGAATCGTACAGCGCTGGAATTCGTAGAAGAATGTTGCGTAGACACATGAACTTCAAAAGAACAGTTTAATTCCTTTGCCAAAAGTCATGATAGCCTGGACTTGCCACAATGATCGCATGAACACCCGCATGATCAAGATCTAATAAATATTCTCGTAGTCCATCTGTATCGTTTTCATGTGGCAGCATATTGACTGTGACATGCACATGAGAACCATGTGCATTGGCAAAATCAACTAACACTTTGATTTCCTCAAGAGAGAAATTAGATGCACGTGAACGTAATGAAAACTGTTTTCCTCCAATATATACTGCATCTGCACCATATAGGATCGCAATCTTTGCCTTTTCAAGATTTCCTGCAGGAGCTAATAATTCTATCTTTTTCATTACTGCCCCTCCTTTTTCTTTATCGTTGTTTCATGATACCAGCGATCACAACCAACATTTAAATTTGTTTTTGTTTTATATGCATTCAATACTTGAATCGTATAATCATCATCGAAAAATATAGAATCAATACGGAAACGCTTGATTCCTGCTTCTTTTAATGAATCCATTTGTTCAAAAGAAGATATAGGATTGGCACTGAATATATGTGTGCCTGCATGATCTTCATAAATAGGCATTCGCTCATCACGTGTTTTTTCAATTAAATCGTAACGTTTGTTTTCTTTAATAGCATTTGAATTAATCGCATCTAGATAATTTGAAATCAAAGGTCTTCTAGAATACATAATAGAAAAATAGCCGTTTACTAAAACTTCAAGATGATCAGCAGCTTGAGCAATCATCATAATTTCATCTAAGCTCATCTCATGAGCCAGACTGACAGCCTGTATGCCTTGTTCCAAATAGAAATTTACATCCATGCTGGAAGTAACCAAGTTCTGGTTGATAGATAAGTTTTATTTTGGATATTCATTTCCTGTGCGATATATAAAATGCCTTCATCTGCATAATAAATACCATCTATATTAATATCTTTAAATATTTGCATCCATTCTTTCGCCTTTTCAATTTCCTTTTCAGAGCACATTCTCAAAAAATTAACATATAACTTGATGTTTAATTCTTTGCATTTGTCTTTCCATACTTTTAAGTTTGTTTTATCCACTTCAATACAATGACGAATCGAATAATATGGAACACCTATAATAACGGCATCAATTCCTGCTTCTTTAAGTTTTTCAAGGCTTTCTAAAGAATGAATCGTTGAAATATACATAAACACCATCCTATCAGCTTTTACAGTATAACAAAAAAATAATCTAGAATCATTAAAAAGGCAAAAAAAAGGGACCCGGCGGCAAGCTATCTTCGCAGGGGCAGGCCCAACTATTTTCGCCGATGAAGTGCTTAACTTCTGAGTTCGGTATGTATCAGGTGTTTCCACTTCTCCATCGCCACCGGATCCGTCTTGAAGGATCGCTCCCTCAAAACCAAACAACATCCTTTCCAAAAAGACGTCCTGATTAAGTCCTCGACCGATTAGTACCAGTCAACTCCATGCATCGCTGCACTTCCATCCCTGGCCTATCTACTCGTCGTCTTCAAGGGGTCTTACTTCTTGCGAATGGGAGATCTCATCTTGGAGTAGGCTTCGTGCTTAGATGCTTTCAGCGCTTATCCCTTCCCTACTTAGCTACCCAGCTATGCATCTGGCGATACAACTGGTGCACCAGCGGTAGGTCCACCCCGGTCCTCTCGTACTAAGGGCAGCTCTCCTCAAATCTCCTTCGCCCACAACAGATAGGGACCGAACTGTCTCACGACGTTCTGAACCCAGCTCGCGTACCGCTTTAATGGGCGGACAGCCCAACCCTTGGAACCGAATCCAGCTCCAGGATGCGATGAGCCGACATCGAGGTGCCAAACCTCGCCGTCGATGTGAACTCTTGGGCGAGATCAGCCTGTTATCCCCAGGGTAGCTTTTATCCGTTGAGCGACGGCCCTTCCATTCGGCACCGCCGGATCACTAATCCCGACTTTCGTCCCTGTTCGAGTTGTTGCTCTCACAGTCAAGCACGCTTCTGCATTTGCACTCGGCGATTGGTTTCCATCCAATCTGAGCGTACCTTTGGGCGCCTCCGTTACTCTTTGGGAGGCGACGCCCCAGTCAAACTGCCCACCTGGCACTCTCCCTGTGGCCGGTTCAGGCCACCAGGTTAGAACTCCGATCACACAAGAGTGGTATCCCAACGGCGACTCCTCGTACACTGGCGTGCACGTCTCACAGTCTCCCACCTATCCTGTACATGTCTGACCAAAATCCAATACCAGGCTACAGTAAAGCTCCATGGGGTCTTTCCGTCTAGTTGCGGGTAACCTGCATTTTCACAGGTACTAAGATTTCACCGAGCCTGCTGCCGAGACAGCGCCCAAATCGTTACACCTTTCGTGCGGGTCAGAACTTACCTGACAAGGAATTTCGCTACCTTAGGACCGTTATAGTTACGGCCGCCGTTCACCGGGGCTTCAACTCACTGCTTCATCTTGCGATTGACAGATCCTCTTAACCTTCCGGCACCGGGCAGGTGTCACCCCCTATACTTCGTCTTGCGACTTCGCAGAGAGCTGTGTTTTAGTTAAACAGTCGCTTGGGCCTATTCACTGCGGCTTATTTTCATAAGCGCTCCTTCTTGCGAACGTACGGAGCCATTTTGCCGAGTTCCTTGGCAACAGTTCTCTCGCTCACCTTGGTATCCTCTACCTGCCACCTGTGTCGGTTTTGGTACGGGCCGCATGTGCATTGCCAGAAGCTTTTCTTGGAAGCCGGCTCATGTGCTTCGCTACTTGCCAAAGCGTTCGCTTCCCTGTCACGTCTTCGCGTTATGCCGACCGGATTTGCCTGGTCGACCGCTACCCCGCTTCGCCCTCAATCCGTTAAGAGGGTCACATTAGCCGTCTCCGTCACTCCATCGCTCCACATACGGGTGCAGGAATCTCCGCCTGCTTTCCATCCACTACGCCTTTCGGCCTCGCGTTAGGTCCCGACTTACCCAGGGCGGACGAACCTTCCCCTGGAATCCTTGGGCTTTCGGTGTGTAGGATTCTCACCTACATCTCGCTACTCACACCGGCATTCTCACTTCTATACAGTCCACCGCTCCTCACGGTACGGCTTCTACCCGTATACAACGCTCCCCTACCAATCATTCGATTCCGCAGTTTCGGTATCAGGCTTAGCCCCGGTACATTTTCGGCGCAGGGTCACTCGACTAGTGAGCTGTTACGCACTCTTTAAAGGGTGGCTGCTTCTGAGCCAACCTCCTAGTTGTCTGGGCATCCCCACATCCTTTTCCACTTAGCCTGCATTTTGGGACCTTAACTGGCGGTCTGGGCTGTTTCCCTCTCGACCATGGACTTATCACTCACAGTCTGACTGCCGGACATCCCACATGACATTCGGAGTTTGATTGTATTCAGTACCCCGGGATGGGGCCATCACACATTCAGTGCTCTACCTTCACATGGGTTCATTCCGACGCTAGCCCTAAAGCTATTTCGGGGAGAACCAGCTATCTCCGGGTTCGATTGGAATTTCTCCGCTAGCCACAAGTCATCCGCCAACTTTTCAACGGTGGTCGGTTCGGTCCTCCATTGAGTTTCACCTCAACTTCAACCTGCTCATGGCTAGATCACCCGGTTTCGGGTCTACGGAAGTCTACTCTCGCCCTCTTCAGACTCGCTTTCGCTGCGGCTCCGTCCTTTCCGACTTAACCTCGCATCTTTCCGTAACTCGCCGGTTCATTCTACAAAAGGCACGCCATCACCTTTAACGGGCTCTGACTTCTTGTAGGCATACGGTTTCAGGTTCTCTTTCACTCCGCTCCCGCGGTTCTTTTCACCTTTCCCTCACGGTACTGGTTCACTATCGCTCACTCGTTTATATTTAGCCTTGGCGGATGGTCCCGCCTGCTTCCGACAAGATTCCTCGTGTCTCGCCGTACTCAGGATCCCGCTAGACTTCCGGACCATTTCGACTACAGGACTTGCACCTTCTTCGGTCGCGCTTTCAATCGCGTTCGTCTATGTTCCTTCTTGTCATCCCGCGGTCCTTCAACCCCGGTCCTCAGACCGGTTTGGGCTTCTCCCCTTTCGCTCGCCGCTACTCAGGGAATCACTGTTGTTTTCTTTTCCTCCGGTTACTTAGATGTTTCAGTTCACCGGGTACCTCCCTGCACGGCTATGTGTTCACCGTGCGGTGACCGGCTGTGTGGCCGGCCGGGTTCCCCCATTCGGAGATCGGCGGGTCTTCGCTTCCTTACAGCTCACCGCCGCATTTCGCAGTTTGGCACGTCCTTCTTCAGTTTCGAGTGGCAAGGCATCCTCCGTACGCCCTTCCTTACTTAATCAGTGGTTCTCTACTTTCTCGTGTTTTTTTCGAGATGTTTCAAAGAAAACTGTTATAACTGTTTCGGTTTCATCTTACAACTTTTACGTTATAGACCTTTTCTGTTATGTCTTTTCTTTTGATGTTGTTCAGTTTTCAAAGATCGATCCTGAGGTATCCAAACAGATCCCTCAAAACCAAACAGAATATCTCCAAGTCCAAAACCTTTTTTTTTACTTATACACTCTTTCTCCTTAGAAAGGAGGTGATCCATCCCCACGTTCCCGTAGATACCTTGTTACGACTTAACCCCAGTCATCGATCCTACCTTCGACGGCTCACTCCCTGAATGGGTTATGCCACCGGCTTCGGGTATTACCAACTCCCATGGTTTGACGGGCGGTGTGTACAAGGCCCGAGAACGTATTCACCGCGACATGCTGATTCGCGATTACTAGCGATTCCAACTTCATGAAGTCGGGTTGCAGACTTCAATCCGAACTGAGACGCACTTTGCGAGATTCGCCTGCCCTCACGGGTTCGCTGCTCTTTGTATGCGCCATTGTAGTACGTGTGTAGCCCAGGCCATAAGGGGCATGATGATTTGACGTCATCCCCACCTTCCTCCGGTTTGTCACCGGCAGTCTGATATGAGTCCTCATCTTGCTGGTAGTAACATATCACAAGGGTTGCGCTCGTTGCGGGACTTAACCCAACATCTCACGACACGAGCTGACGACAACCATGCACCACCTGTCACCGGGATAGCCTCCGGCGTATCTCTACGCCCTTGCCCGGGATGTCAAGGCTGGTAAGGTTCTTCGCGTTGCTTCGAATTAAACCACATACTCCACCGCTTGTGCGGGCCCCCGTCAATTCCTTTGAGTTTCACACTTGCGTGCATACTCCCCAGGCGGAGAACTTATTGCGTTAACTGCAGCACTGAGTTATTCCCCCAACACTTAGTTCTCATCGTTTACGGCGTGGACTACTAGGGTATCTAATCCTATTTGCTCCCCACGCTTTCGTGCTTCAGCGTCAGTTGCAGACCAGGCGACCGCCTTCGCCACTGGTGTTCTTCCATATATCTACGCATTTTACCGCTACACATGGAGTTCCATCGCCCTCTTCTGCACTCCAGCCCGCCAGTTTCCAAAGCGTACGACAGTTGAGCTGCCGGCTTTGACTCCAGACTTAACGGGCCGCCTACGCACCCTTTACGCCCAATCATTCCGGATAACGCTCGCCACCTACGTATTACCGCGGCTGCTGGCACGTAGTTAGCCGTGACTTTCTGGCGAGATACCATCACCCACGGATCATTCCCTATCCGTGTCGTTTTTCTCTCGCAACAGAGCTTTACAATCCGAAGACCGTCTTCACTCACGCGGCATTGCTCGTTCAGGGTTCCCCCCATTGACGAAAATTCCCTACTGCTGCCTCCCGTAGGAGTTTGGGCCGTGTCTCAGTCCCAATGTGGCCGTTCGCCCTCTCAGGTCGGCTATGCATCGTCGCCTTGGTGAGCCGTTACCTCACCAACTAGCTAATGCACCGCAGGTCCATCCATGTTCAGGGCCGTAGCCCCTTTAATAGAAAGTTCATGCGATCTCTCTACTATCCGGTTTTAGCACCCGTTTCCAGGCGTTGTCCCGGGCACATGGGCAGGTTACCTACGTGTTACTCACCCGTTCGCCACTGACTTCAGGAAAAGCAAGCTTTCCCTTCGATCCGTTCGACTTGCATGTATTAGGCATGCCGCCAGCGTTCATCCTGAGCCAGGATCAAACTCTCCATTTGATTTTAGCTCACGATGTCATCTGACATCGATTGTTTCTTCTTTCCAGAATTGACGTTTCGTTCTTGGTTTCTTCTATTCTGTTCGGTTTTCAAAGATCTCTTTTTTGCACCGTTTCGCGTGCCTGATTATATTACCACAACTCGGTGGGCTTTGCAAGCTTTTTTTCAAGCTCTTTTTTTATCAGATCCGCTCTCCCTTGGCGCCTGTTTATATTAGCAAATCCAAGACACTAAATCAACCCCATTTTTTAATGTAAGCGTTTTTATTTTAATTTTTGAAATTTTCGATTGATTTTATTGCTATTTCAAGGATATCCTTGCCTACATTTTGGTCTTCCAACAAAGAAAATGCCATTGACATCAGTTTCAAATAGTCAGGATCTTTTTTTAGTTTTTCTTTATCTGGGTGCATGATCAAATTATATAAGTGATCTCGTAATTGAAAATATTCAAATTCTTCATCTACTTCATCCATCAATGCGCGCAATGTCCAACTAATATTATTTTTTGTCTTCACTGCTTTTCTTTCAATTCTTCACATTATTATCTCTTAAATGCTTTCCAAATTTTTAATTTCATCCACGTTGTCGCCATCAATAAACATAAATGGTTCTCGTTTTCCTTTTCCCCTTCTTTTCGAGGTAATTCTAATAACTTTTCCAAATGTATTTTCAAGATCATCATCATCTATATAATTAATTTCTATTCCAATTTGCTTAAATACATCTTCAATTACTTTTTCTTTTAAATTAGATGTTCCTAAATAAATCAATACTTTATTCATTTTACTCTCCTTTTTGACATCTTTATCATTCCTAATATACAATACTTTTACACAAGGAGGACCTCATGAAAAAAATATTTACATTCTTTATATCGTCTTTTATGATTTTAAATCTAGCTGCATGCTCATCTAACAATAACGATTATGCACTAGAGTTTTTCTCGCACTCGATAATACACTTGAATTGAATTCCGGCCATATTCAAGGTACTTCACATCAAACAATGAAGACGCTTCTAAAATCAAGTTTGATTTACAATTGAATCAAAAAGACAATATGCAACTCGCTCTAGATCTTGATCTTGAAGCTGGAGACAATGCCGAAGACAATTTTTTAAACTTCTACATCAAAGATAACAAAACATACCTTGATTCATATGGAACCACTTCCCAAAGTCTTTTAGAAAATTTAGGAATCAACGGCAGTGAAAAACTTTCTGTATACAATCCATTCTTAAATTATACAGACGATGAATTAAAAGCGCTCTTTACACGAAGCTCAAAAAATGGAAATAATTACTCATTCACGATTGATGGATCATTAATTTCTTCATACCTTGATTCTATGGGATCCGTTACCATTGAAGATGCTACACTTGATGCAACAATTGAAGATAACTATATTACCTCTTTAACCCTTGGAATATCCGGACTACAGGATGTCGAAACCCAGCAAGTTATCATCGATGTAACCATCGAATGCACGTTAGATCAAATCAATTCCCTTGATACTGTAATGTATCCAGCTGATTTAGAAAATTACTAATTAAGAGAACCTTGCGGTTCTCTTTTATTCTGCTTTTAATTCTAATAATATATCGCGCAACTGAGCTGCTCTTTCAAAATCAAGCGTACGCGCAGCCTCTTTCATTTCCTGTTCGATATTCTTTAACATGACTTCTTTTTTGTTTTGCGCCCACCTTCTTTTTCTTTAAGTACTTGGCAGCCATTTCTTTCGTTTCCTTTGATCGAACTACATCGTGAATTGGTTTTATGATCGTTTTTGGAACAATATTATGTTCCTTATTATATTCGATCTGTATGCTTCTTCTTCGATTTGTTTCATCAATAGCATATTGCATACTTTCGGTGATCGTATCTGCATACATGATAACTTTTCCTTCTGCATTTCTAGCGGCACGTCCAATGATCTGAATTAAAGAACGTTTACTTCTTAAAAAGCCTTCTTTGTCTGCATCTAAGATCGCAATTAAAGAAACTTCCGGTATATCCAGACCTTCTCTTAATAAGTTGATTCCTACCAATACATCATATTTTCCCTGCCTAAGATCATGAATGATCTCTGTTCTTTCAATTGTCGTTACTTCATGATGAAGCCAGGCAACTTTAAGATCCATATTCTTAAGATATGATGTAAGATCTTCTGCCATACGCCACAGTCAAGGTCGTGATCAATGTTCTTTGATTCTTTTTAATACGCATTTTAATTTCATCTACTAGATCATCAATCTGACCTTCGATTGGTCTTACTTCCACTTCTGGATCCAATAATCCGGTTGGACGAATGATCTGTTCAATAACATGACCATCTACTTTCTCAAGTTCATAATCACCCGGAGTTGCCGAAACAAATATAGCCGAAGGTATGATCGATTCGAATTCTTCAAAACGCAGTGGACGATTATCTAAGGCACTTGGTAAACGAAAACCATACTCTACTAACACTTCTTACGAGCCTGTCTCCATTATACATACCTCGAATCTGCGGAAGAGAAACATGACTTTCATCCACGACCAATAAAAAATCATCTGGAAAATAATCAAACAATGTGTAGGGTCTTTCCCCTGGCTTTCGTCCATCAATGTGTCGTGAATAGTTTTCAATTCCTGGACACACCCCAAATTCTTTTAAAGCCTCTATATCATAACGACATCTTTGTTCCAAACGTTCTTTTTCAAGCGGTTTGCCCATTTTGTCAAGTAATCTAAACGATCTTCCAACTCTTCTTCAATGCTTGCAGCTGCCTTTTAATAACATCCATGCTTGTCGCATATCCATTTGCCGGATAAATAATATATAAATGATATGCCTGATTAACATGACCTGTAACAGGATCCACTTCACAAATTCGTTCAATTTCATCATCAAACAATTCAATACGAATCAGGTAACGATCTGTATGACCAGGAGTAATTTCAATAACATCGCCTCGAACTCTAAAAGTTCCACGCAAAGGATCGGTATCATTTCTTTTATACTGTTGATGAACCAATGCCAGCATCAACTCATTTCGATCTATGGTCTGCCCTGTTCTCAAAGTAAAGATCATATGACGATATTGTTCCGGATTACTGGCACCATAAATTGAGGCAACACTGGCAACGATGATCGTATCACGTCTTTCTAACACACTGTTTACCGCGGCCATCCTCAACATATCCAGTTCTTCATTTGTCTTGGTATTTTTATCAATATATGTATCCGTCTTTGGCAAATATGCTTCAGGTTGATAATAATCAAAATAGGAGACAAAGTACTCCACTCTATTATTAGGGAAAAACTCTTTAAACTCCGAGTATAGCTGCCCAGCTAATGTCTTATTATGTGCAAACACCAATGTTGGACGATTTACCTGAGCAATGACATTTGAGACTGTAAAGGTCTTACCAGTTCCTGTTGCCCCCAACAAAACCTGATATTTTTTATGATCTTTTAATCCTTGCACCAATTCTTTGATAGCCGTAGGCTGATCGCCCATTGGTTTATAATCTGATACCAGTTCAAATTTATCCATTTTCGATTCTCTCCTTTTGGCTAGAATAACATCTAACCCTATTATACGCAATTGTTATGAACAGACAAAAAGAATGCTCGCATAAACGAGCTAATTTCATAAAACCATCACTAATGTTCCAATTGTGATCAATACTGCACCAATGGCTGATTTTG
>ENA-OQCP01000634-OQCP01000634.1-human-gut-metagenome-genome-assembly--contig:-NODE-634-length-15378-cov-4.310799_pt1 | contig 15378 bp, 20 predicted proteins | sample MGYA00242760_ERZ504583 | MGnify/ENA primary metagenome ERZ504583 (study PRJEB26092, sample SAMD00036308) | human gut metagenome | host: Homo sapiens | study: EMG produced TPA metagenomics assembly of...
CTCGAAAACGGCGGCGATTATGTCGCGACGGGACACTATGCCTCGCTCGACAAAAGCGGCGAACACACAAAGCTCCTGCGCTCGAACAGCGCGAAGATCAGAGCTATTTTCTCTGCATGCTCTCGGGGTTTCAGCTTGCCCACGCGATGTTCCCGATAGACGGGATGGAGAAGAGCGCTATACGCGCCCTTGCGGAGAAATTTTCTCTGCCGGTCGCGCAGAAAAAGGACAGCCAGGAGGTCTGCTTTATCCCCGACAACGACTATTCATCATTCATCCGCTCGCACGGATTCAAAGACATGGGCGAGGGCGATTTTCTCGACACTCAGGCAATGTCATCGGCAGGCACAAGGGTATAATGAACTACACCGTCGGTCAGCGCAAGGGGCTCGGCGCGTTCGGCCGCCCAATGTTCGTCACGCGCATCGTGCCGGAGCAAAACGCGGTTATCCTCGGCGAGAACGGCGCGCAGTATGCAAAGGAATTTACGGTCGAGGGCATAAACGCGATAAGCGCGCAAATGAGCGGCAGCTTCGACTGCGATGTCAAGATAAGATTCAGAGCCCCCGCGCGCCCGCGCATGTTGAATTTGAGTCTGAAAATACGGCGCGCGTCATATTTTTGAAGAACAGAGATCGGTCACTCCCGGGCAGTTTGCGGCGTTTTATATCGGCAATGAAGTAATCGGCGGCGCCAAAATCGCAGGGGTTGAAACACAGCGATTTTTGTGATATAATATAACATAAAGGGAAAATAAAGGGAGGAAAGAGGGAATATGCCGGATTCGCTCATAACGAAAAGGGCGCTCGCTTCGTCACTCAAGGAACTGATGAAGACCCAGCCCCTGACGAAGATAAGCGTCGGAGACATATGCGAAAAATGCGGGATGAACCGCAAGAGCTTTTATTATCATTTCTGCGACAAATATGATCTTGTCAACTGGATATTCGACACGGAGTTCAGCGAGATTCGCAACCGACCGGATCATATTGCGAACTTTGAAGAGATATGCGAATATTTTTATTCCGACCGCGAGTTTTATCGCAGCGCGCTCCAGATAACCGGGCAGAACTCGTTCAGGGACTATTTCCGCATGCAGATTCACCCGGTGCTCAAGGAGCTTGTCGGCAATCTTTTTGACAGCGAAGAGGACACGGAATTTCTCGTGACATTCCTCGCCGACGGCACGGTCTCGACTCTCATCCGCTGGCTCAACAGCTCCGACCCGGAGCCGCCGGAGAAGATGGCGCGCAGAGTCAGGCGCACCATGGTGGTGATATCCCAGGCGATCGTCACAACATATGAGGAAGAAGAAAGAAAAGCTACAAAAGAATAACAAAAAGCGGAGGCTGAAGCAGTCTCCGCTTTTACTTTATTTTTCAGTATATCTGTACTTGGGATAACCCGAGCACCCATAAAAATTGCCGTATTGCCCATGCCTCAGCACGAGCGGTTTCTTGCAGTACGGGCAGACGCGGTTCTCCCTTTCGGTCTGCACCTTCTGCCGATACGCCTTCACATCCTCCTTGTGCGCTCTTCGGGCTTCTTTCCCCTGTTCCTGATTTTCCTTGATATAATCATATATTTTTCTCGTATCCGCCGGGCTAAGCTTAGTTTCGTTCGCTTCCAAAAACATCTTCATCGCCCTGTTCATGGCGGATAAGCTTGTGCAGACGACCGTATCGACTCTGTCGGATCTGTTCACATTAGACACCTTGCAGTCATCACACAGCATCAGCACAACAGAGTAGAACTCGACTTTAGCAAAATCAGAGAGCATCTTTTTGAAATATTCTACATGCTTTTTGTTCTGCATAATCGGATTGTAGAAATCATACCTGTGCCCGCCGAGATAATACTGCCAATCCCTCTTTCGCCCATCGCCGTATATTTTAGCGTCGCTGAAAGTCTTTACTTCTACGACATAAATTCCGCTTGCGGCAATTATTATCAGGTCTATCTGGGATTTATGCTCGTCTTTTCCGTCGATAAGCACATCATGCAGAACATATGCATCCGAGAACACCGCCTTGCTGTAATAGGCGGCGAGCCGTTCGCCAAAGCCGCCCTTGACAGCATTGAGGTCGGGAAGTTTTTCAATCAGACTCATTTTTTCACATTTTCGAGCAATCTTTCAAGCTCTTTAAGTTCATCGGGAGTCAGGCGGGATTTATCCATGAGCACGACATTGTTGTCGAGGCGCACGAGATAGATATATCCGTCCTGCTCGCCCCATCGGTCGAAAGCCGACCAGTTGTTTTTGCCCGTGCCGAGCGGCGAAGTTATCGCCACTCCGCCATCGTCAATGACATATTCAAAAGTTCCGCCCAAAACAGCATTGTTTTTCTTTTTCATAACCTTTTGCATTATGCTAAGCTGAAATTTTTTAGAAAACAAAATTATCAGCAGAAAAAGCACTGCAAAGCCGAGCAGCAGGAATCCGTTATCAACAACACCGCGTACGAACATCCACACGGCGAACGCCGCATATATGACACAGAGAACCGCCGAAACTGCAGAAGTCACCTTGCGCCTTTTCAGATTGTTCGGCGTGTTGAGCGAAATTTCTGCGAGGATTTTCTGCTCCTTTTCGCCGGGTTCGGTCTTGTATCTTACCATGTTTTCACCCCTTATTTAAGCTTATGGACAAACAGTCCGCTCAGAAGCTTCGGCTCGAACCAAGTTGATTTCGGCGGCATTATCTTGCCTGCGTCGGCTATATCCATAAGGTCGTCAACGGTCGTCGGGAACATCGAAAATGCGAGGCACATGTCGCTCTGCGCCCTGCGCTCGAGCTCTTTAAGACCGCGTATGCCGCCGACGAAGTCTATTCTCTTGTCTGTACGCGGGTCGTCTATTCCGAGCACGGGAGAGATGAGATTCTGCTGAAGTATCGAAACATCGAGCGCTGCGACCGGGTCGGACGCATCGAAAGTGCCGTCCTTTGCGGTGAGCTTGTACCACTTTCCACCGAGGTACATTCCGAAGGTGTGCTTCTCCTGCGGCTTATAAGGCGACGCGGGCGCGGATTCAACGGTAAAGCTTTCGCTTATTTTTGCTATAAACTCGTCCTGAGTCAGACCGTTTAGGTCTTTTATGACTCTGTTGTAGTCCATTATCGCAAGCTCGCTCTGCGCGAACAGCACGGCGAGGAAGAAGTTGAACTCCTCATTTCCGGTATAACCGGGGTTCTGCTCTCTGCGCTTTTTGCCGACTTTGACCGCCGAAGCGGCGCGGTGATGACCATCCGCGATATAGAGCGAATCGATGCCCGCGAAGAGAGACGAAAGTTTCTTTATCGTCTCGGGGCAGTCAATGACCCAGACCGTCTGGGCGACGCCGTCGGAGACAAAATCGTAGACCGGCTCATGCTCCGCCTGCCACGCCTTGACGATATCGCCGACCGTGGCGTTGTCTCTGTAGGTCAGGAAAATAGGTCCTGTGTTCGCGTCGCAATAATCGACATGATTTATTCTGTCCTGCTCCTTGTCGGCGCGGGTCAGCTCATGCTTTTTTATGACATTGTTCATATAGTCTCTATCGACACGCAGCCGACGAGACCAGTCTGACTTCTGCCATCCATTATCTGACGGTATATGTACATGCAATCCGACTTGTCCTGCTTGCAGATGCCGTCGGTTTCGAGCTTTTGGAGATTTTCCGCCGCCTTGTTGTAGACAGCTTCGGAATAGAGCTCCGTGCCGACGGGCAAATCGACCTCCGCCTTATCGACATGGAGGAACGAATAGGGATTGCCCTTTACCATCTCGCGGGCTTCGTCGCTGTTCATAACATCATAGGGAAGGGCCGCAACACGCGATGCATATTCGGGAAGCGGTCTTACTGCCTGAAGGGCTTGAATACTGCATAATGAGACATCCTTTCTTGAGCTTAATTACATTTTGCCCGTCTTTTTGCCGCCGAGCTTTATGCCCGAGAGCACATTGGTGTCGAACGAATAGGTTATCGACTCACGCTCGCGTTCGCGCTTCATGGCAAGCGATATCATCTCGTCGATAAGCTCGGTGTATTTGACTCCAAGAGGCTCCCAGAGGTAGAACGAGAGCGAGCCGGGAATCGTGTTTATCTCGTTGAGCCAGACCTTACCGGTCGTGGCGTCGATCATAAAATCTATACGCGACACGCCGCTGCAGCCGAGCACCCTGAACGCCCTAACCGCCATCTCGCGTATCTCGTTTTCGGTCTCTTTCGGGATGTCGGCAGGGATTCTGCGCTGGGTCGACGCCATGCCTTTTGAGCCGGATTTAGAAGCGTTGCCGATATATTTATCCTCATAGCTCAGGATATCCGTCGCGTTGAGCGGCTCTTCGCAGACAGAAGCGCGCGCCGAATGTCTGTCGCCGAGAACGGAGCAGTTTATCTCGCGCAGGTTCTCTATCGCGGGCTCGACAAGGACTCTGTCCGCATAGTCGAACGCGTTCGAGAGCGAATTTTCAAGTCCGTCGGTGTCATGCGCCTTGCTGATACCGATGCTCGAACCGAGGTTTATCGGCTTGACGATAACGGGATAGCTGAATTTCTTTTCGATATCCGCAATTATCTTTTCCGGGTCGCGTCATAGTCCTCCGCATCGACGCAAACGCAGTCGAGCACGGGGATGCCGTTATCTTTAAAGACGGTCTTCATAACATATTTATCCATTCCGACCGCCGACGAGATAACGTCGCAGCCGACATACGGAAGATTGAGCATCTGTAGATAGCCCTGCAAAGTGCCGTCCTCAACATTCGTGCCGTGGACTATCGGGAACGCGACGTCGATATAATCAATAACATCCTTTGCAAAAGCCTTGTGCGGATATCTGACTATCAGCGTGCGGTCGCCGTCGTTGACGAGATTCACGCGCGTGCTCTCCGCGATAAGCGCATTGATATTTTTATAAGCCTCAATCTCGCCGATATGTTCGCCGACATACATCTCGTTGTTCTTTGTGATATAAATCGGGATAACATCGTATTTGTCTTTATCTACCGCGTGGATCGCCTGAATGGCGGAAATGACGGAAATCTCATGCTCAACGCTTCTGCCGCCGAACATGACTGCAAGCTTTATCTTCATAGGAATACCCCCATTAATAATTGTCGGGAAGGTCGTTTTCGAGCAGGACGATCTTCTTTTTATCCGTTCTTATCGCGCCGACCTTTGCGAGCGCATCGCCGAGCGAGGGAGAGACGAATATTCGGGACTCGTCAAAGCCTGCCTCGACAAGACCTTTGTATATGCTCTTCGTCTGCCTCTCGCCGACAAGGGCAACATAGTCGCAGACTGTGGCGGCATTTCTGCCGAATTCGCAGTTGTATTCCTCCTGCTTGTCGCCGAGCTCTACCATGCCGGGCGTACGAGAATCTTCTCGCCCTCGAAGAAGCTCAGAGTCTCAAGCGCCGCTTTCGTGCCGCTCGGGTTAGAGTTATACGAGTCGTCTATAAGCGTCATGCCGACGCGCTTTGATAGCTCGAGGCGGTGCGGCACGGATTCGAGGCGGCGCACCTGCGGGCGCAGCTCGGCGAGCGAGATGCCCAGCTCATGCGAAACGGCTATCGCGCCTAAGATATTCAGGCAGTTGTGAGTGCCGATGAGCTTTGTCGTGAACTCCTCTTTTTCGCCGTCGGGCGTTGTGACTTCAAAAGTAGTGCCCTTGTCGCCGACGCTTATGAGCTTCGCTTTATACTTGCTGTCGGAATTGAGTCCGTAGGTTATCGCGCCGTCGGGCGCTCTTTCAGCTATATATTCATTGTCGCCGTTCAAGAACAGCATGCCGTCCTTCGGCAGTGCATCGGCGAGCTCGAACTTCGTGTTGATAACATTCTGAAGAGACTTGAAGCTCTCGAGATGCTGAGGACCTATCGAGGTTATTATGCCGTGCTTCGGGTGGACTATATCGCACAGCTCTTTGATATCGCCGACATATTTCGCGCCCATCTCGCAGATGAAGATTTCGTGCGTCGCTCTGAGCGAACCGCGCACGGTCTTGACGACGCCCATGGGAGTGTTATAGCTCTCGGGGGTCATGAGGACATTGTATTTTGCCTTGAGAAGAGTGTTGAGGTAGAACTTGACGCTCGTTTTGCCGTAGCTTCCGGTGACACCGATAACTGTAAGATTCGGGCAGGCGGCAAGCATTTTTTTCGCGTCGTTCGTGTAATATCTGTTTATCGAAAGCTCGATGGGCTTATTAATAATATTGGCGAGAATTATAACAAACGGCGAAGCTGCGGCGACAAGACCGACGACAAGCGCCGTTATGCGCCCGGATGCGAACACCGCGAGCAGGACGGTCATTGCAGCATAAAGCACCGCGACGGTGACGAGCATACGCTTGACTCTGGGGGTATATTTCAGCGGCTTCTTAGCTTTCTTCGGCTTATAGAACAGGCACGCCAAGAGAACGAACACGGCGCAGACTATCATGCCGGCATTCTTCCCGCAGATAACGCCGATAATCGCTCCGATAAGCGGCAGAGCGAGCGGCACTACCTTGCCGCGGTTCTTGAGCATCCAGTGCCACTGATCATCGGCGCGGTATGAATTCAGCTGGAACATATGCATATAAAACAGCGTCGAGAGCACTGCGAACAGCCAAAACGCCGCAAAAATAAGCACTTCGGAAAATATCGTCATTTAAAAGATCAATCCTTTCACAAAAGCTGTCGTGTCGGTCAGTCTATCTCCATGAACGATGCGAGCACCTTGTTGAAGGTGAACTGCTGTTCAAGGAACGAATAGTGTCCGCAGTTCTTGAGGGTAACGAGTCCGGCGTCGGGCATGAGCTGCTCCATCAATTTCGCGTCGCTCAGCGGCGTTGCGTCGTCGTTCTCGCCCCATACCAGCAAAACGGGCATCTTCATATTCGGCATATATTCCACGAGATCCTCGTTGACCGTGTTGACAAGCGTTTGGCGCATAACAGGCGTTGCGCTGTTATAATCGGCTGAACCGTGGCTGCGGCGGAACTCCTCGAGCGCGTCGGGGAATAGCGCCTTTACGGGTGCGGTTTCAAGAATCTTTCTGCCTATTTTATAGTTGCGCTGTCTTATCTTCTGCGCCGCCGTCTTTTTCGGCTTGACTCCCGCCGAGTCGACCAGAATGACCTTTTCGATCTCAAACGGCAAATCGCGGCTCGCCATTTTTATAATGACCCTGCCGCCGAACGAGTGGCCGAGGAAAGTCACCTTCTTCGGCGCGAACGGCTCAAGAAATTTCAGCACGAAATCGACATAATCATCAACGCGCCAGGGCTCCTTCGGCTCGTCGGACAGCCCGAAGCCGGGCATGTCGGGCGCGACAACATGATATTTGCGCGCGAGCAGTTCGGACATATTCTCGAAAAGCTCTATGTTCGAGCCCCAGCCGTGCAGCAAAACCACAAGCTCGCCCGAGCCTTTGTCCATGTAGTTTATTTTCAGCGAATCAACAGTTGTCTGCAACAAAAACACTCCTAAAGCAGTAGTGACAGTATATGCCAGTATAATCTTCTATATTATAGCACAGCAAAGCCGAAAATTCTATCATATTTTGAGGTTTATTTTAAGCCGCAAAGCAAAACACCGCCGCCTGCGATGTCGCAGACGGGAGTTTCCTTGACTGCCGCATTGTGGGTATGATATAATTCTTTCAGTGCAAAGGAGGCGGTCGGGCTGAAGTATATAATCGAAACTATTCGCGGCGCATGGATGCTGCTCGGATTTACGGTCGGAGGATCGTTAGTAGGGCTGCTGCTCACTATGTCGGTTTTCAGAGACATCATTGAGTCGATTTTCATCGACGGACTGACGGAGAAAGAATATCTTGACTACCTGCGGCGGACCGAGCGCAGAAAATATTCCGCGCGCAAAATGGTGCGCATGTACAAAGAGCGTCCGCGCAAATTCAGTTCGAGCATCATGACATATCGCACAGTGAGCTTCGTGTTTCTGGCGATTCACCTGATTCTCACCGCCGCTATAATAATCTGCACCTTTCTGCCGATTCATTTCGGGGCGCGGCAGGCGCTCGGGCTGATGGCGGCAAATCTGATTATAGGCGGAATACTCGAAACTTTATATAAGCGACTGTCAAGCCAAAATGCCGCCGGAGACAAACGCATCGGCGGAAGATCGGCGAGTTATACGAAAAATCTGTTCAAATAAAATGACCCTCGGCGCAGCATTTGCGTCGGGGGGTCTTTATGAAATTACGGAGGATTTTACTGATGATATCTTGTGTTTTTTGAAATTACAATTTGTCCTGCGGCAATCAGCAGAATGCCGATCAGCGCAAGCGGGAGATAGAATTCCAGGCAGTTTTCCGCCGTGGCAGAGTTAAGGTCATAGCAGAAAGGGAAGATCGGATGGCTGCGATAAATGAGCATTCCACCGAGCGAGTAGATAAACAGCGTCATGAGCGTGATGGCTGTCGAATGGGTCAGGAACATCAGAAAATAGACCAATCCGAAACAGAATATGCCGCTGAGCAGCAGGCGGAGAAGCGCAAACAGCGATATCCCCGCAACCGCGTTCATGATTATATAGAACGGCGCCGCCGAAACAGCAAACAGCAGATAAAATAGAATTGCATCCGGCAGGAATCCGCGCCTGTTGTGGAGAAACAGGACTTCGCAGCCGTCCGCCTCAAAATATTCGCGCACGCCGAATATAACCCACCAGACGGAGAGCACCGAAAAAACGCCCTGCGAAAACTGCGATACGAATGAGCGCAGCTCTTCCGCGTTGCCGTTTCTGCTCTGTACAATGCACAGCGGCAGAGCCAGCACATAAATCGCCGCTATCGGAACGGGCATGAGGCGCCCATATTTTTGATCAGATATTTTTGTCTCTGAAGCAACAGCTTCATATTCCTTTGAGCGCGCATATGTATCCGTCCTCGACATTCGGCTTGACGGGCGCAAAGTCCTGCGGTGCACTGCTGACAAGGCGCAGGTAGTACTTTCCGTCGCTGTCGAACTGCTTCTGCTTATAATAAGGCTCTTTGAACTTCGGCAGGTCGTCCATGTCTATGATATATGTTTTGCCCTCGGCGCACGCTGCCATCTCCTCGCGCGTGCCGCTTTTTATTATCTTGCCGTCTCGCATGACCGCAACAGTCTCGCACACCGCATGGACATCTTCGACAATATGCGTCGAGATAAGAATTATTTTATCTTTCTTTATCTCGGAAATAATGCTCTGAAAGCGCAGGCGTTCCTCGGGATCGAGTCCCGCGGTCGGCTCATCAAAAATGAGAATATCCGGGTCTCCGAGCAGAGTCTGGCTATTCCCGCGCGGCGAACCATTCCGCCGGAGAGCGCCTTGACCTTCTTTTCGGCGCAGTCGGTGAGGTTAACTAACCTGAGTGCTTTTTCAACTCCCTCGCGCGCCGACTTGTCATCGAGCCCCTTCATGTTGGCTATGAGCAGCAGCATCTCGTTCAGAGTCAGGTGCTGATACATCCCGAATTTCTGCGGCAGATAGCGACATGGCGCGAGAAACTTTTGTCCTTTTCAACCGGCTTGCGTTATAGAAAATGTGCTCGCCCTTGACATTATAGAGCCCTGTTATGCAGCGCATGAGCGTTGTTTTGCCCGAGCCGTTCGGTCCGAGCAGACCGTATACGCCATTCGTAAACTCAAATGACAGGCAGTCGACCGCCGCTTTCTTTCCGAATTTATAAGTAAGTCCGTCAATTTTCAACATTTTCAGTACCTCTGTTCAGATCGTTAATGAATTCGTCGGGCGTGCGTGTGTCGCTCTCGTCATACAGATATTTGTCTATCGCTTTTCTGCAATATTCGTCGCCGTACTTATCGGCTGCAGCCTCCACGCGGACATAACGGGTGTTCATACCAATGCTTTTATCCCCCTCAGCATATTCCTCAAATGTACCGCGCATATATTCAAAAATATAAGCCTGCAAGCCGAAATCCCCTCTGCTTTCGGGAACCTGCGACAGGAAATAGTCCATTTCTATCCCCTTCAAAGATACACCGGTGAAAACAAGCGTATCTCCATAATCGCGCATGGAACACCATCATATAGCTGCGTTACCATTACCGTATTAAACGATCTGTCATATGTCTGCATCAGATTCGAAAACACTTTCTTTATTTCATTGACATCCATATCGACATATGTATAGACAAGGTTCGTGTCGCCTATTTTATCCTCTTTGTAGAACCCGCCGACAATTGTCAGTCCGGTGGTTTTGCCGGAGAATGTATTTTTCCCGGTACGGTTAAGGTTTGTGAAAAACTTCTTGCGGTTTTGATTTTCACATCGAACTGCGTCGGCTCATTGAGCGTCAAATTTCTATATCCACCTTCATCAGCACACACAATATAGCCTGCGCGGGGATAATAAGCATGCGTTCCCGGCAGAGCCGCGCCCTGTCCGTTGCTGTAGTGTGTATTTGAATATCCGTCGTAGCTGAATGTGAGCGACGAGGTCTCACCCGCCGACTCAACCTCTATCCAATCGCCGGTCTGCTTGAATTTCAGCGCCCTGCCGCTCTCATCCTTGACCGATTTCACCTTATATCCGTGATAAAGTGTGAAGCCGTAGATATCCAAATTGCTCGGAGAAACCGAAACTTTGACATCGGCATGAAGCACATTGCTGAGCTTCAGCTCCATATCGTATGAAGTTATTTTGAACTCGGGGCAGGCATCCGGAGGGGATGTTTTATTTATAATGTAATATCGAATTTCCCCACCGACTTCTTCCGTGCTTTCTATATCTTCAATATTATCGGAATTGTTCTGAAGGACAATTGGAGCGCAGCACAGTCCAAGAGTCAAGCATGCAACGCCCAAAACAAGGAAGTGCTTACCATAACGGTTTCGTGCGAAGAAGAAAAGAAGCAACGCACAAAGCACCAATATCCACATTAAAAAAGCAAACAATCTATACGGTCTAAGCGAATAACCGTAAGCGATATTAGGTGTATAAAAAAATGACGACGGCGTCATAAAAGGGAAAACTCTTAACCATCTGTTTGCGGATATACCAGTGGAATAATATAAATCCGCGCAGAAGCCATTTACCGCAGGGCTCGAAAAGAAAGTAATAACAAGCAATACGATATATGCCACGCCTCTTTTGGCATATATCGCAAGAACCGCGCCGAGCAAGGTTCCGATAAGCGGAACAACAAAGAAGTTTATCACAATATGTGCAAGCACATGAAATATTGCGGCAGCTCCTGCACTGCATACAATGCCGGCAATAATATAAATCAGCAAATTGATTATCAGACACGGCATCGCCAAAAAAATCATGACCAAGATTCTGGCTTCGATCGCCTCGACTCGCCCATATTTTATCGCCGAACAGCACTCCTCGAATCCGACCGAAAAATCCATTCTTCCGAATTCGTAGCTGATAAATGCGAAGAACACGAAATAGACCAAGCTGCCTAATATCAGCATGCACATGCCTGAAAAAAAATCATCATATGCAAAGGAGTACAAAGATGAATATATGCTCCATGCAAAAGTCAACAGAAAATACAAAATATATGCCGTTTTCAAGACGGGATTTTTCTGAATTCATTGAAGAAAAGCAAACATCTTGTTTTCAGCGTCAACACCCCTTTCAATTATGCGGCATCTATCGAAAGATAAATGCCGCACAAGTTCAATTAAAATATTACAGCATTTCCGACTGCTACTGTCTTATCGTACCCTCGGCTGTGCATCCATAGGCTCTCACTCCATCCGGATTGAGTACAAGCTTCCAGTAATGTTCTTCTGTGAGTTTTTTTGTCTCGGTGTCTCCGATTGAAGTTCCTCGGCTTAATTTGATTTCCGATTTAGCTCCATTAATCCAAAAGCCACCTTTCTTATATTTAGGAAGAACATGAACTACGCGCGCTGAGGTTTTATCACTTGAAGCCGTTATAATTTTCCATGAACCATACACAAGACCGCTTTCGACGATCGTCTGCGTAGAATCCAAATATACTGTTTTAACTACCGCAAATGCCGAGCTGCTAAGCATGGCGACGAGAACCATCGCACAGAGAACAATTGATAATACTTTTTCATAGAGCGAATTCTCATTTGTAATTTCACATAAATTTTGTTTCAATGCATTGTCACAATCACATAATAGCATATATCAAATTTTATTTCAAGCAAAATGTCATTGAAAGTCACATTTTGTATCTTTGAACAAATTTTTATACTGAACTTTGTATGCTTTCACAAAAAAATTATCTTGTCAATTTTTAATATTTTCAGTACCTCTGTTCAGATCGTCAATGAATTCGTCGGGCGTGCGTGTGTCGCTCTCGTCATACAGATATTTGTCTATCGCTTTTCTGCAATATTCGTCGCCGTACTTATCGGCCGCCGCCTCCACGCGGACATAGCGGGTGTTCATACCTATGCTTTTGTCACCCGCCGCATAGCTTGCAAATGTATCGCGCATATATTCAAAGACATAAGCCTGCAAGCCGAAATCCCCTCTGCTTTCGGGAATCTGTGACAGGAAATAGTCCATTTCTATCCCCGTCAAGGACATGCCGGTAAAAACAAGCGTATCCCCGTAATCGCGCAGGTATTTGCCTTCACGCAACTCGGCGACCATAATAGTATTAAACGATCTGTCATATGTCTGCATCAGATTCGAAAACACTTTCTTTATTTCATTGACATCCCTGCCGACAGATGTATAGACAAGGTTCGTGTCGCCTATTTTATCCTCTTTATAGAATCCGCCGACAATTGTCAGTCCGGTGGTTTTGCCGGAAAACATATTTTTCCCGGTGCGGTCAAGGTTTGTGAAAAACTTCTTGCGGTTTTTAATTTTTACATCGAACTGCGTCGGCTCGTCAAGCGTCAAACGCTCATATCCGTCAGCATCAGCACACACTACATAACCTGCGCGGGGATAATAAGCAAATGTTCCCGGCAGAGCCGCGCCCTGTCCGTTGCTGTAGTGTGTATTTGAATATCCGTCGTAGCTGAATGTGAGCGACGAAGTCTCACCCGCCGACTCAACCTCTATCCAATCGCCGGTCTGCTTGAATTTCAGCTCCCTGCCGCTCTCATCTTTGACTTCTTTGACTTTGTATCCGTGGTAGAGCGTAAAGCCGTAGATATCCAAATTGCTTGGGGACACCGAGGCCTTGACCTCGGCATGAAGCACATTGCTGAGCTTCAACTCCATATCGTATGAAGTTATTTTGAATTCGGGGCAAGCATCCGGAGAAGTTATATTATTTCTCTCATAATAGCTGATTTCGCGACCGGCACCCTCGCTGTTCATGTCATCATATATAATATCCGAATTGCTTCTGAACACAAACGGGAGCAGACACATTCCCGCCACCAAACAAACTACAGCCGAGAACAGCCGTTTCTTTTTTCCTCGTTCCTTGGAGATATAGAAAAACAAAACGGCGCAAAGAACAAGAATCCACACTGCATAGGCAAAAATCCTGTACGGTCTGAGCGAATATCCGTATGCCAAATCAAGCGAAGCTAACATAATTGAAGGCGTCATAAACGGAAACAGGCGCGTTAATACGCTCGCCGAAAAGCCGGTTGCCTTATATATAGTGACACACCAACCGCCCGCCAGCGGAGTTGACAGAAGTGTAACCACCGCTATTATAATATATGCCGCCCCACGCTTTGCTCCGCACGCCAATACCGCGCCAAATAAAATACCTACTGTGGGAAGAATCGCGAGATTAAGAATCAAATGTACTAAGATCTGAAAAAACGCCGCTCCGACATGCCCAATAATTGCTCCGACAATCGTTGCGGCTATACTTATGATTAAAACCGGAACTGCGAGACTCATCAGCACAAATATCTTGCCTAATATCAACTGCGATTTGCCTATTTCCATTGCACGAGCACATTCGTCGAAACCCACAGCTCGATCGAAACAACAAAATTCATACGAAACGAGCGAATAAAAAACTAAATGCAAAAGACTAAGAAGTAAAACAAATTGAATGCCGCCAAAAAAGCTTCAAAGGGAGCTTCAATAATCATTTCCAACAAAGCGAAAATTGCCACGGCAGCCGACAACAGTACATATATAATGTATATTATTTTCAATATCAAATTACTTTTAAATTCCCGAAACAACAATAAATATGTACGACGCAAAGAATCAAATCCCCCTTATGCAGGCGGCACCCGCTTAGACGCAGATGCCGCCGTTAACTTTTGTTATTTCGTCACTCTCTTATCGTTCCCTGAGCAGAACATCCAACTTTATTGGCACCGTCAACATTCAGGCGAAGTCTCCAATAAGTTTCATACCCAGCTTTGCCGTATAAACCTCATGCGTCTGTTCAAAAGAACTTGCAAGCATTGAGGAACCTTGCTCATAATCAGTCCCTTTTCCCCTTGCTAGTTCAACGCGTGATTCTTTCTCCGGTCTCCAAATTCCAGCTTTATTTTTGTATTGCGGAATAACATGAAGAGAACGAGTAGAAGTTTCTGAATTATATGCTCTCACTATCTTCCACGAACCAAACAATTCAGCACTGTTTTTAGCGGTTTCGTTATTTTCCAAAACAACTGTTTTAACTACCGCAAATGCCGAGCTGCTAAGCATGGCGACGAGAACCATTGCACAGAGAACAATTGATAACACTTTTTTCATAGAGCGAATCCTCCTTTGTAATTTCGTATAAATTGTTTCAATGCATTGTCACAATCACATAATAGCACACACCAAATTTTATTTCAAGCAAAAATGTCATAACCAGTCACATTTTGTATACTTGAACAAATTTTCAGGTCGAACTTTGTTTATTCTTACAATAAAAAAAGACCCATCAAAAGATGAGTCTCAAGAAAGGTGCAAATTGAGTTGCGCACCCTGAAAACTGAACAAAGGAAGGAAGTAAGATGAACGAAAGGAAACAAAGTCAAGCCCTCGACCTATTAGTACTGCCAAGCTAAACGCGTCACCGCGCTTACACATGCAGCCTATCAACCTCTTAGTCCATGAGGGGTCTTACTAGCTTATGCTATGGGATATCTTATCTTGGAGGCGGCTTCACGCTTAGATGCTTTCAGCGTTTATCCGTTCCGCACATAGCTGCCCAGCTGTGCCACTGGCGTGACAACTGGTGCACCAGAGGTGCGTCCATCCCGGTCCTCTCGTACTAAGGACAGCACTCCTCAAATATCCTGCGCCCACGACAGATAGGGACCGAACTGTCTCACGACGTTCTGAACCCAGCTCGCGTACCACTTAATCGGCGAACAGCCGAACCCTTGGGACCGAATTCAGCCCCAGGATGTGATGAGCCGACATCGAGGTGCCAAACCTCCCGTCGATGTGGACTCTTGGGGGAGATCAGCCTGTTATCCCCAGGGTAGCTTTTATCCGTTGAGCGACGGCATTTCCATTCACA
>ENA-OQCP01000635-OQCP01000635.1-human-gut-metagenome-genome-assembly--contig:-NODE-635-length-15376-cov-2.153387_pt1 | contig 15376 bp, 20 predicted proteins | sample MGYA00242760_ERZ504583 | MGnify/ENA primary metagenome ERZ504583 (study PRJEB26092, sample SAMD00036308) | human gut metagenome | host: Homo sapiens | study: EMG produced TPA metagenomics assembly of...
CCGGACCTGACCCCCAACCAGAGCGGCATCCCCGCCGAGGAGTTCCGCACCCGCCTGCGCCAGCGCATCCATGCAGAAGCTCTCGCCGACGAAGAGGACGACGACGAGGAGACCGCGGAAGTATAAGCCCCCAGATACAGCAAAACGAGGACAGCCATTGGTCGTCCTCGTTTTTGCTCAATCGTCGTAATGTCCCTTGCACTGGTACACTTCGATCAGATCATTTTCCATGCGATAGACCAGCCGGTTCACATCATCGATCCGGCGGCTCCAATACCCGCTGAGATTTTCTTTCAGCCCTTCCGGTTTTCCAATGCCTTCATACGGGCTGCGCGAAATATCCTTGAGCAATGCGTTGATCCGTTTCAGCGTCTTTTATCCTGAGACTGCCAATACAGATATTCCGCAAAGGCCCGCTCCGTGAAGGTGATCTTACTCATGTTCCATAGCCTCAAGCTCTTCCAGCGTTCTCGTTACAGTCTTTCCCTGACGCATTTCCTCAATGCTGTCATTCAGGGCGGCCATATTGGATGCACTATAAAAGGGATCCATCGAGACTTCAAACGGAATGCGTTTTTCACGCGTCATCTTCTTGGCCAGCATGGTGATGGCTGTTGTCATCGAAAGGCCCAGTTCATTGCAGATCTCATCAAAATCCCGCTTCAGGTTCTCATCCATCCGGACACTTACCGTCGTCATACTCTCACGCTCCTTTGTTACTTTTATTATATTCATATCGTGCAATATTGTCAATACATCGTTGCACAGATTTGCACAAAAGAAACACCCTGTACATTTCTGCACGGGGTGTTTCTCATCACTGCATCTTAAAGTTCAGATTTATGCGTTGGTCTCGCCGCCCTCAACGACCAGCTCATCCTCATAGTCGAGACCGTAGGTATCCACCAGCGTCTCCTCGTAATCTTTGTGGAAGAAGATTTCCTCGCCCAGGCTCTTGATCTCGTCGTCGATCCAGTCCAGCAGGGTGGTGTTGCCCTTGCTCACAGCGGGGGCAATGGTATCCTGGCTGCCCAGAGAGGGGATGCCGACTGTGTAGCCGGAGTTCTGCTTTGCAAAAGCGATGACCTCGGTGTTGTCGTTGGCCCATGCTACGCCATTGCCGTTTTCCAGCGCGTTCTTGGCGGTTGCGTAGGAATCATACTTCTGCAGGGGAATGTCGGGATATTCCTTGGTCAGGTAGGTCTCGGCGGTGGTGCCGGAAATGACGATCATCTGATCGTCGGCGTTCCAGTTGTCCAGACTGGTGATGACATTGCTGTCGGGAGAGATGACACCCAGTGCAACGTTCATGTAGGGCAGTGCAAAGTCCACCTCCTCAGCGCGCTCGGGCGTGACGGTGAAGTTTGCCAGAATGATATCGACCTTGCCGGTCTGCAGATACTCAATGCGGTTGGCAGCCTCTGTGGAAACGAAGTTGGCTTCCACGCCCAGATCCTCGGCCAGGCGGCGGGCAAAGTAGACATCATAGCCCTGATACTCGCCGTTCTCATCCACATAGCCAAACGGGTTCTTGTCGGAGAAAACGCCGATGTTCACGGTGCCGTCCGCCTTGATCTCGTCCAGCGTGCGGAACACGTCACTGCCCGCAGCTGCGGCAGAGCCGGATGCGGCAGAAGAGGAGGATGCGCTGGCGCAGGGCCGCCAGATTCTTGCCGCCGTAGTGACCGTCTCACTGCCCAGCTTCACCCGGCCCGCCTGCACCGGCTCCAGACCGTTCAGACAGCGCAGCAGGTGCTTTTGCCGCAGCCGGAAGGGCCCACCACAACGATGACCTCACCGGGCTTGACGGCAAAGCTGACATTATCCAGAACATTGGTCTTGCCATCGTAGCTTTTTACCAGATGGTCTACAGTCAGGATCGGCTCTGCCATAACAGTCACTTCCATTTCTTTTCGAGGTAACCGGCCAGCAAGCTGATGGGCCAGCAGGCCAGAAAATACAGGATAAACACGGTGAGGTAGATGCCAAACGCCGCGTTGGGGCTGGCGGTGCGGTTGGCCTCAATGATCTGCTGGGCCACCTTGAGCACCTCCACCACACCGATCATCAACACCAGCTGGTGGTCTTGATCATGCGGGTGATAAGGTTGATGGACAGCGGGATGAGCCGCCGCACTGTCTGAGGGATAATGATGTACCAATAGGTCTGCGCCCGGCTCATGCCCAGCGCCTCGCTGCTCTCATACTGATGCTTCGGGATGGCGATGAGGGCACCGCGGACGAGGTCGCTCATCTCGGCCGTGCCCCAGAGCACGAACACGATGATCGCCGCCGTCTCATGCCAAGGCTCAGGGCACTTTCTGTCTGGATGGGTTCAATGGCTTCCAGCCCGCTGCGGAAGGCCTCGGCCATGTAACTGCCGCCCAGAAAGGCAAGGCCTGCAATGCCGCAGAGCTCGGCGTTGGTCTTGATGCCGATCTTGGGCAGGCCGTAATAAAGAAAGAACAGCTGGACCAGCAGCGGCGTGTTCCGGCTGAGTTGGATATAAGCGCCCACGATACGGCGCAGCACCGGCACTTTTTCGTACTGGAGTACGGCGCAGACAAGGCCCACAAGGATGGCCCAGAAGATACCGGCCACACCCAGACGCAGGGTGAGCCAGGCCGCTTTTTCATACTGCGGCAGATATTGCACCATCACATTCCAGTCCATGTCTGTTCCCCTCCTTTTCTCCTGATCTTGCGGATGTTTGTTTCCGTTGGCCGTATGATATACCCATTTCCCCAGAATATCAATAGGTTTATAGGATTTTTTGTTGCACAGATTCCGGTCAAATTGATAAACAAGCGATTCATCGCTGATTTTTCGCTTCTGCTTTTCCACGCAAAAACGCGTCTCTTCCTTTTGCCACAAGAGACGGCGTTTGGTTCAGTTGCTTATTTTTGCTTTGCAGCAAGCAACAGGTCATTTTCTTTCCCGATGTTTTTGTTGTTCTCTAACTCTGATCGTTTTGCCTCCCAATCTCCATCATAAATAATCTCCTTCAATTTACAATAACTAAAAGCCAGCTTATCAATCTGTCCCAATGTCGTCGGCAATTCAATCTCTACCAGCCGTATGCTCAAAAGCGCCTTCTTCTATTCGTATCACTCCATAGCCGAGTTTCACTTTTTGCAGAGATTCACAGCGTGCAAATACCCTTTCTCCTGTCTTTTCTGTACCTTCAATCTCTGCCTGTGTCAGATAATGACAGTCTGCAAACACATCATCTCCAAGCACCCTGACATTCATCGGTACAGTAACCTGTAACAATCCAGACTCCTGAAACGCAGATTGCCGAATCTCGATTACATCCTCCGGAATTACAACAGACTTGAGCTTCCAATCATTTTTAAAGCAATTGGAGCCAATGCTATATGCCCTTCCCGTTGGAAGGTGCAAATTCACACCATCTTTATACTCATAGTGAGTTAAAACGATTTTTCCCTGTTGCTCTGACCACTCCGCCTTACAGCTCTCCGGGATTACCATGCCATCCCACGGTTTGGGCGGTTCCGGTTCCGGAAGTGGCTCCGGTTCACTGGAAGAAGCCGATTCCGAGGGGGCGGGCACTTCCTCCGGCTGAGAGGGAGCCGATACCTCACTGGAAGCGGGCGGTTCCGCAGGCGCGGGCATCTCTCCCCCGCCGCAGGCAGAAAGCAGCACGGTACCGCACAAAAACAGCGCTGTGCACAGAACGGTCCTCCATTTCATAGCGAGCCTCCTATTCTGTCCCGCAGGCCATCTTCTTTTTTCAGAACACCTTGCGGCACTCCACCACAAGGCCGACCACCCGCACCTGCACCCGTTTCAGATCATAGATCTGGGGCTGGTGCACGGGGTTGAAGCTTTTGGGGGTCAGGACCACAAGGCTCCCCTCCTGACGGAAATATTTCACGGTGGCTTCATCGCCGTTGACCATCACCACAGCAAGCTGGCCGTTTTCCACCTCCGGCTGCTCCCGCACCAGGATCTCATCGTTTTCCGAAATGCCTACGGCGTTCATGCTGTCGCCCCGGACACGGAGCCAGAAGTACCGTGCCCCATCCTTCCGGGTGATGGGGATGTAGCCTCAATGTTTTCTTCCGCATACATGGGCAGGCCTGCACGCACCGTGCCCAGCAGCGGAGCCGTGAGGGCGGGATCGAACGGGACGGCCCCTTCGGGCAGCTTCCGCTCCTCCTGCGCCGACGGGACGCTTCGCCCAGCAGTTCCCCCACCGGCACGCCAAAATAGGCGGATACCTGGCCAGCGTCTCGCCCGAGGGGGTCGCCCCGGTGTTTTTCCATTTGGTCACTGTGGAGTTGCTCAAGCCCATCTCCTGCGCTGCCCGGCTGCGGCTGATGCCTCTGGCCTGGCACAGGGCCGTGTAGCAGTCATAAAACACAAATTTTGCACTCCTTCTTGTGCAGAACGCCAGTTTTCTAACCGAATTCAGATTTTTTCTTGACTTTCTGAATTTAATCAGATATTATAGCCTCACAAGCTGATTTTGGTTAGATTTTATCCACCAAACCTTCTGCGGTCTTTTCACAATCTTACCGGAAACTCTAACCAAAGTCAAGCTTTTTGAACGCAAAAACCACGACAAAAGGAGTGAAACTGTATGATTGAACGTCAGATCCATTTATCCTCGGGCGGCGGGGCTGCTTTGCAGGGGTACGATGGCCTGCTCCGCTTCGGCTACACCAAAAACCGGGGCATCTACGCCTGCGGGTGGAAGCCGACGGCGAGTGGCAGGGCATGACCCTGCGGGCCTTCTGGCACCTGCCGGATGGGAACGCTGCCCCCTCCACACTGGTGGTGGACGGCCTTGTGGAAGTGCCCGCCTCATCACGGCTGTGCCCGGGGAGGGGCGCATCACCTTTGAGGGCACCGATGGCACCCGCACCCTGACCAGCGCGGACGTGTGCTACTGCGTGGCCGAAAACTCCGGCACTGAGGACAGCACCCTGCCCCAGCCCGGCACGCCCGCCTGGCAGGCCCTGCTCGACCGGCTGAAAGCAGCTGTGGAAAGCGGTGCATTCCGGGGCGAAAAGGGGGACCCCGGACCGCAGGGAGAACCCGGTGCCGCAGGACCCACCGGCCCCAAAGGAGAGCCCGGCCCGCAAGGCCCGCAGGGAGAACCCGGCCCCCAAGGCCCAAAGGGTGACCCCAGCGATCCCGGCCAGTGGGAGCTGCTGGAAAAGGTGTCCCTGAACGCCGCCGCTGCCAGCTTTGAGCGCACCTTTCCCACCGAACTACAGGCGCTGAAGGTGCTGTTTCAGGCAGGCAGCAGCCAATCCAAGGGCACGCTGCACTGGGTTTGCAGCACCAGCGATGGTACCCAGCTGCTCAGTGCTTCTGCCCCCTGTGCTGCCAGCAGCTCGATGTCCAGCCCGCCCACCCGCACCTTTGCCAGCTTTCAGGCACTTCCCTGCTTCGGCAGTATCTCTGTTTTGCCGCATCCGGCACCACGGGTGCACCGCCTGCGGTCATTCTGCCTGCCGGAAGCAGCGGCCAGAATGTGGATGCCAGCCAGAAGCTCGGCAGGCTGACCCTGACCGTGGACACCAACGTCCGGCTTGCCGCCGGTGCCACGATCGAGCTGTGGGGCGTTCCGGCCTGAGCGGGAACACCGAAACCGTTCCCGACAGAACTTTCGGTAAAGTTTCTTTCACTTTCCATGAAATTTTTGTGTTTTGCCTTGATGCATCTTCCATATTTTGTTATACTGGTTAAAAAGCGGAAAGTGGGGAGTCGTCCATGGATGTCCCTGTTCGGTTTATCGATTCGATCATCAACAATCCCCTGCTGATGCAGTTTCTTGTGCATCGGTGGTTTTTCCTGCTAGAATATGACCCCCGTCTGGATCAGCTGCGGGTCTACGATACCCGGAGCCGCACGCTGGAGACACTGGATGCCTACCTTGGCTCCGAAAAGCCGGAGCACGCCACGATCTTCGCGGAGGACCGCTGGAAGATGCGTGCCCTGCTCACCGGTGAGCTGTTCGGCCCGCTGGAGATGCGTTTTGTCTCGCCGGAGGGGGTGTATTATTCCCGGGAGGTGGATGCCCGCCCGGTCGAGGACCCCGCCCGCGGCACGCTCTATGTAGGCTACGCTAAGGACATCACCGACCAGAAGAATCAGACCCAGGAGCTGCTGGAGCAGGCCCGCCACGATTCCCTGACCCAGCTGTATAACAACCGCACCGGCAAGGAGCTCATTGACCGCTATCTGCAGGCCAAAGATCCCTATGCCTCCTGCGGAATGCTGGTCATCGACCTGGATTTTTTCAAGAATGTCAACGACCGCTATGGGCATCTGTTCGGCGACAAGGTCCTGCAGGAGTTTGCCCGGATGCTGCGCACCCTGTTCCGCTCCAGCGACATTCTGGTGCGGTTCGGCGGCGATGAATTTGTGGTGTTTTTGAAGGATATCCCCAACACCACCCTGCTCCAGAAGACCCGCCAGCTTTCGGAATCCGTGCAGCAGGTGAAGTTCTGGGAAAACGATTACCGGATGACCTGCAGCATCGGTGCCTGCTTCCTGCCTGAAAACACAGCGGGCTATTCCTTTGACCAGCTGTTCGAAAACGCGGACTGGGCCCTGTATCAGGCCAAGCAGAATGGCCGCAACCAGTATGTGTTCTGCGACAATCTGCGGCGCTATGCCCAGGCGGTTCCTGCCGCCCCGGAAACGGCCGATATCGATGCACGCTACCTGCACAACGACCTGATCTCCACCGCCTTTGAACTGTTCGAGCTGACCCGCTGGATCAAGCCGGACGGCACCGTGGTCTACCCCGACCAGTTCATTCCCATTCTGGAATCCACGGGCCGCATCGTGGAGCTGGATCTGTACATCTTCGAGCAGGTGGCCCAGTTCCTGCAGCGCAATGCACAGGCCGGGCACCGGCTGCTGCCCATTGCGGTGAATGCCTCGGCGGTGCTGGCCCGGGAGGATGCCCCCACCCAGGAGTACAGCGAAATTCTGGAAAAGCACAACATCAGCGCCCGGATGCTGGAGATCGAACTGACCGAGACTGCAGTGGTCTCGGAGTACGACCGGGTGAAGCGCCTGCTTTCCTCCTTCCAGAGCGATGGAATGCAGACCTCGCTGGACGATTTCGGCGCAGGCAGTTCCCTGCTGAACAACATAGTGGATATCCCCGTGAACACCATCAAGCTGGACAAACTCTTTCTGACCCGGTGCAGCTCCAACGCGCGTGGCACCGATTTTCTGCGGGAGGTCGTACATCTGGTCAAACGGCTGGGCTACAACGTCATCTGCGAAGGCATCGAGACCGAGGAGCAGGTGCAGCTCCTCCGCTCGCTGGACTGCGACGGCGCGCAGGGCTTCTGGTTCTCCAAGGCCATCCCGGCTGAGGAGTTCGAGCGGCGGTATCTCTGCAGCTGAGACAAAAACACTCCCTTCGGTGGAGCCGTGCGGCACACGGTCCTGCCGAAGGGGAGTGTTGCTGTTTGGAGAGAATTATACCGTGGTCTCGACCCGGGGAGCCCCACCGGCGATCTCTTCTGCCGTCAGGGGGGCGGCCTGCGCCGGGGCGTTCAGGCGCTCCTTAGCGACTGCCAGCATCAGCTTGATGCGGTTTTCCTGGTTGACCCGGGTGGCGCTGGGGTCGTAATCGATGGGGGTGATATTGGCGCTGGGATACAGGGCACGGATCTTGTTCACCATGCCCTTGCCCACGATATGGTTGGGCAGGCAACCGAAGGGCTGGGCACAGACGATGTTGCCGTAGCCGCCCTGCACCAGCTCGATCATCTCGCGGTCAGCAGCCAGCCCTCGCCCATCTTGGCCCCCAGCGAGATGATGCCCCGGGGCTTTTCCACCAGCTCCTTGAAGGGACCGGGGGCGTAGAACCCGGCATCGGCTGTGGCCTTGAGCATGGCACGCTCCACGCTGTCCAGCCAGTTGAGCAATTGATCGGTGCCCATCTTGACGGCCAGCTTGCCGCCGTAAAGGACATGATCCTCGCCCATATTGAAGATGCAGTACTGCACAAAGCCCATCAGGCCCGGGAAATTCACCTCACAGTCCTGGCTCTCCAGGAACTTCTGCAGGTCGTTGTTGCCCAGGGGGCTGTATTTGACGTAGATCTCGCCGACTACGCCCACCTTGACCTTGGGCACCGGGTCACGGGAATGGCCGCAAAATCCTTTGCAATGAGCTGGAAGGTGTGCTTCATTTCCCGGGCAGTAAAGCCCTTGCCGGCCAGCAGAACGCGGCCCAGACGCTCGACCCACAGATCGACCATCCGGTCAGCGGCTCCCTTTTCGTTCTCGTAAGGAGCCACCTGATTGCGCAGGGCACAGAGCATATCGCCGTAGAAAATGCAGGCAGTGCACGGCGGGCCAGCGGCAGGGTCATCTGGAAGCCGCTGTCTTTTTCCAGACCGGAGAAGTTCAGGCTGGCAACGGGGATCTGGGGATAGCCCGCCTTGACCAGAGCCTTGCGAAGCAGGTGGATGTAGTTGGAAGCACGGCAGCCGCCGCCGGTCTGGGTGATGAGCAGGGCCGTATGATCCAGGTCATACTTGCCGCTGTTCAGGGCGTCCAGAAACTGGCCGATGACCAGCAGGGCCGGATAGCAGGTGTCGTTGTGGACGTATTTCAGGCCAAGCTGTGCCACGGCGCTGCCGCAGTTGCCCAGGATCTCGCACTTGTAGCCGTCGTAGCGCAGGGCGTATTCCAGCAGCCGGAACTGAGTAATGGCCATGTTGGGGATGAGGATGGTGTGGGTCTGCTTCATCTCCGGGGTAAATTTGGGATAATTGTATTCCATAGGTTCCTCCTATGTATCAGGCTTCTGCCTTGGGGGCGGCCTTTTCCTCTGCCGCCTCGTCGCGTCCTCCAGAGCGGCGAACAGGCTGCGCAGACGGATGTTGACCGCACCCAGATTTGTGATCTCGTCGATCTTGAGCTGGGTGTAGAGCTTGCTGCCTGCCTGCAGGATCTCGCGGGTCTCATCGGTGGTAATGGCATCCACGCCGCAGCCAAAGGAGACCAGCTGCACCAGATCCATATCCTTCTGGGTGGTGCAGTACTTGGCCGCCGCATACAGGCGGCTGTGGTAGGTCCACTGGTTCAGCACGCTGGTGGGGAACTTTCCACCCGGTTGGAGATGCTGTCCTCGGTGACAACAGCCGCGCCGTGGCGGGTGATGAGGTGGTCGATGCCATGGTTGATCTCAGGGTCAACGTGATAGGGGCGGCCTGCCAGCACGATGATGCGCTTGCCCTGACGGCGTGCCTCATCAATGATCTCGCTGCCCTTGACCCGGATCTGGGCCATGTGGGCCTCGTGCTCGGCGTAGGCAGCATCGGCAGCGGCCTGCACTTCCTTTTCGGAAATGCCGCCGAAGTATTTGGGCAGGACTTCCTTTGCCATCTTGCGGACAAAGTCCTTGGGGCGGTGGATGCCCACATAGTCATAGATAAACTTCTGGCCCTCCAGCTCGGGGCAGTTGCCTGCCAGAACTTCAGGGTAATAGGCCACCACCGGGCAGTTATAGTGGTTGTCGCCCAGTCCTTCGTCAAAGTTGTAGGTCAGGCAGGGGTAGAAGATGGCATCCAGGTGCATCTGCTCAGGGCTTGATGTGGCCGTGGCTCAGCTTGGCCGGGAAGCAGGCGGTGTCGCTGGGGATGGTGGCCTGACCGGCCAGATACAGCCCCCGGCTGGACACCGGGCTGGTGTGCACGGCAAAGCCCAGCCTGGTCCAGAAGGTGTGCCAGAAGGGCAGCAGCTCGTACATATTCAGGCAGAGCGGAATGCCAATGGAGCCGCGCTTGCCGGGCACAGGCTTGTAACCGGCCAGCAGCTGCTGCTTGTAGGCGTACAGATTCAGGCTGTCGTCCTCGCTCTTGCCGGTCACGGGCTTATCGCAGCGGTTGCCGGAGATGAACTTGCGGCCATCGGCAAAGGTGTTGATGGTGAGCTGGCAGTGGTTGCCGCAGCCGCCGCACTTGACGCTGACCACCTTCTGGTCGAAGGCTTCCAACTCGGCCAGATTCATCATCCTGGAAGTTTCCTGATGGTTCTTATGGCTCTGGCGCAGGCCGAACAGGGCCGCACCGTAGGCACCCATCAGCCCGCAATGTCGGGGCGGATGACCTCCACGCCCATCTCTTTTTCAAAGGCGCGGAGAACAGCTTCATTGTAGAAGGTACCGCCCTGCACCACGATCCTGCGGCCCAGCTCCTCGGGGCTGGATGCGCGGATGACCTTGTACAGCGCGTTCTTGACCACACTGATGGACAGACCGGCGGAAATGTTCTCGATGGAAGCACCGTCCTTCTGGGCCTGCTTGACCGAGCTGTTCATAAACACGGTGCAGCGGCTGCCCAGATCCACGGGACGGTCTGCGAACAGGCCAAGGGCGGCGAACTCCTTGACATCATAGCCCAATGCCTGAGCAAAGGTCTGCAAAAAGCTGCCGCAGCCGGAGGAGCAGGCCTCGTTCAGGAAGATGTTGCTGATGGCACCATCCTCGATCTTGAAGCACTTCATGTCCTGACCGCCGATATCGATGATGAAATCTACATCGGGCATAAAGTATTTGGCGGCGGTGAAATGAGCCACCGTCTCCACCAGACCATAATCACAGCGGAAGGCGTTCTTGACCAGTTCCTCGCCATAGCCGGTGGTGGTCACGCTGGCCACCTGCAGGCCGGGGTGTTCCCGGTAGATCTTGATCAGCTGTTCCCGGATCAGGGCAGCGGGTTGCCAAGGTTGGGCTGGTAATTGGTGTACAGGATCTGGCTCTTCTCGTCCACCACCACCAGCTTGACGGTGGTGGAGCCGGAGTCGATGCCGATATGCACCGGGCCGCACTGGGCGCTGAAAGGCACATGGGGCACGCTGTGGGACATGTGCCGGGCATGGAATTCCTCGTACTCCTGCTTGTTGGCAAAGAGCGGAGGCTCACTGGCATAAGTAGCGGTGGCGGCGTACTGGTCCAGCGCGTCGGCCACTGCGGAGAGTTCGAACTCCTTATCCGCATAGAGGGCGGCACCCAGCGCCACATAGAGCAGGCTGTTCTCGGGGCAGGTTCCGGTGACCCCCAGCGCCTCATCAAAGCTCTTGCGCAGCACGCTGCTGAAGTCAGCGGCCCGCCCAGATACAGGATATTGCCTTGATGGGGCGGCCTGTGCCAGACCGGCAATGGTCTGGTTGACCACCGCCTTGTAGATGCTGGCGGCGATATCCTCCGTGCGCGCGCCCTGATTGATGAGGGGCTGCACATCGCTTTTGGCAAACACGCCGCAGCGGGACGCGATGGTATAGGTGCGCTCGGCCTTTTCCGCGGCCTTGTTCATCTCGTCGGCACTCATCTTCAGCAGGGTGGCCATCTGGTCAATAAAGGCACCGGTGCCGCCGGCACAGCTGCCGTTCATGCGGACCTCGGTGCCGTTGGTCAGGAACAGGATCTTTGCGTCCTCGCCGCCCAGCTCGATCACGCAGTCGGTGGCGGGCACAAACCGCTTGACTGCCACACGGGTGGAGAACACCTCCTGCACAAAGGGCACGCCGCAGCTGTCGGCCAGACCCATGCCGGCAGAACCGGAGATGCTCAGCAGTGCCTTGTTTCCGTGCAGGTGCTCTGCATCGATACGGCGCAGCAACTCCTGCGCCTTTTCCAGAATATGGCTGTAATGACGCTCGTATGTTGAATAAATCAGCGCATCATGTTCGTCCAGCACCGCGCACTTGATGGTGGTGCTTCCGATGTCAAGACCTACTCTCACTTGCTTTTCCTCCTGAGGAACAATATAAAAATACAGTTGTATTATACTCAAAAATCGGGATACAATCAATCCAGTCATCATATTTTACACGCAAAAAATAGTATTTTCCGCTCAAAAAGTTAAACATTTTGTTAAATTCACGAATACAGCTCCCCTGTTTTTCTACATTCCGGTTAAGATTCTTTACTCAGAGTGATTTTTACACAAAAACGCTGCCCCGGAAAAGCCCGGAGCAGGGCGCTGAACATCGTATCATTCCATTTTATCGGACAACAGGGCAAGTTCCCGCAGGATCTGCCAGCGCAGGCCATCAGCTGTGGTGAGCGCCGGATGGATGGTGTGCAGTTCCACACTGCCTCAATGGGAAACATCGTTCCGGCCAGCGGGATGCGCACCTCCGCCCGAGTGCCGCTTCCGGCACCGCGCGGCGTGAGGGAAAGCACCCACCATGTGGGCGCAGTAACGGCGGCAGAGCAGCAGCCCTGCCTGCACACCGCCCAGGAAGCGGCGGCGGTTCTCCATCCAGTTTTCACCGGTGGGCAGGCCGCAGCCGTCGTCCTCCACGATCAGATACAGATCCTCGTCGTCCCGGGTGAGCCGGATCTTGATCTGCCCGCCGGGGCTTACGGCCCGCAGGCGTTGGAAAGCAGATGAAACAGCAGCTGCTCGGCCTCCTGGCATCCGCCTTGACATAGCAGCGCCGGAACGGGCTGTGATCCACGGTCAGCCGGATGCCCAGCTGCTTCTCGATCTCCGGGGCTATCTGGGCGGCTCCATCAGGATCCAGCACAGGTCTACCGGCTTCATGGACGGCTTGTCGTTCATCTCCACTTCCAGCAGGCCCATCATCTCCCGCAGTGCGCTCCAGGCGGATGCTCTCCTGCCCCATATCCTCCAGCGCCTGCCGGTCCTTTCGTCTCCGGTCCGGGCCAGATGCATCTGCAGGTATTCCCGGTTCTGGTCCATGATGCGCAGGGAGTGCAGCAGCACGCTCTCAAATTGTTTGCGGGGGAAATCCCCCATCCCGCTCTCTTTTGCCATTCCGTTCTCTCTCTTTTTTCTCATCGTCCGGCCTTCTGTCCCTGCGTTCCGCTGTCGATCAATTTCTGGCGGCCCGCATAGATCAGCTTGCCCAGGGTAACGCTATGCCCCATCAGGCCGTAATCCTGCTTGAATTTCTGCCAGGCTTCGGTGTTGTATTTTTCCACCCCGTCGATCAGGCGGCGCATCCCGCAGTCCACGGCGGCCACTGTGGTGTGGTGTTCCTCGGCCACAGTCTGCAGGATCTCCTTGCGCACGGCCAGCTTCCGCTCCGTGCCGCATACGACCTGCAGCGCAGTGGTCAGATATTCACAGTTTACATCCGGCTGCTGGATGCCCCACTCCGCATAAAGCTGCTTGCAGAACGGCAGCACCCAGAAGATGCCGATGTCCGTGGAGCTGCGCAGATCCAGCAGCAGATCCAGCAGGCTGCTGCGCTCCGGCAGGTACTGCCTGCCGTCCGGCCGCAGGAACGATGCCGTGGCATCGCTGTACCAGTCATCCCCCTGCAACAGCAGCAGCGGGCGGTTATGCAGGCTGTTGAGCCGCTTGAGGAACTCATACCCGTCCATATCCTCCAGCTGGCTCGAAAGCACCACGATATCCACACTGCGCTGCTGGCGCAGCTCCCGCAGCAGCTCCTCGCCGCTGTGGAAGCAGACACAGCAGATCGCAGGATTCTGCTCCTCCAGATAATTTTTCCGGACGCGGATCTCCCGCTCGTCGTAGCTCAAAAGCGCGACATGCAGCTTTGAAACGAGTCGTTCCGTCAATCCAACCTTCCCCTTTGCCTTAAAATTGCCGCACTTTTCTTCCGTGCGTACTGTATGATACTATTTTATAAGGCCCTGTGGAAAGATTCAATCCCCGAAAAAACGTCACTATGCGTCGAACCGTGCAGGAATGGCGGCTTTTTGCGTCTTGATTTCTGGTAATTTACGTCATAAAGTGTCGATTTTTGTTTCTTTCACCTTCTTCAGCATAACACCATCTTTCCCGAAAAGCAATGGTTTGTTCACATTCATCTGATACTATATCTACGTTATTTTGTTTTTTGTCCGGCATTTCCCACACGCCGCCGGGCACGCATAAGAAAGGCCTGCCTATGCTACAACTGAAAAAGATCCGCAAGGAATACAAAACCGGTGACCTTGTACAGACCGCACTGAATGATGTCAGCCTGAACCTGCGCGACAGCGAATTTGTCGCCATCCTGGGCCCCTCCGGCTCCGGTAAAACCACCCTGCTGAACATCATCGGCGGCCTGGATCGGTACGACAGCGGTGACCTTGTCATCAACGGGATCTCCACCAAAAAGTACACCGACCGCGATTGGGACTCCTACCGCAACCACACCATCGGCTTTGTGTTCCAGAGCTACAACCTGATCCCCCATCAGACCGTTCTGGCCAACGTGGAGCTGGCCCTGACCATTTCCGGCATCTCAGGCGCAGAGCGCAAGCGCCGCGCCACCGAGGCACTGCAGAAGGTGGGGCTGGGCAATCAGCTGCACAAGCACCCCAGCGAAATGTCCGGCGGCCAGATGCAGCGCGTTGCCATTGCCCGTGCGCTGGTCAACAATCCGGATATCCTGCTGGCAGACGAGCCCACCGGCGCGCTGGACAGCGAGACCAGCATCCAGGTCATGGAACTGCTCAAGGAGGTGGCAAAGGACCGTCTGGTGGTCATGGTCACCCACAACCCGGAGCTGGCCCAGCAGTACGCCACCCGCATCGTGAACCTGAAGGATGGTGTCATCCGCTCCGACACCGCCCCCTACGAGCCAGACACCGCTCAGCTTGCCCCTGCCGTTCACAAGAACATGGGCCACTCCTCCATGTCGTGGTGGACCTCGCTGACCCTGAGCTTCAACAACCTCTGGACCAAAAAGACCCGCACCCTGCTCACGGCCTTTGCAGGCTCTATCGGCATCATCGGCATTGCTCTGATCATTTCCCTGTCCACCGGTGTCAACCAGTATATCGCCGATATGGAGCGGGACACCCTTTCCGAGTACCCGGTGCAGATCCTGCGCAGCGGCATGGATCTGACCAGCCTGCTGTCCGCCGACCTGCCCGGCCAGACCGCCGCCCCCGACCTCGGCGAGGGGATGGTGCCGGTGCGTCAGCTTGTGACCCAGATGGTTTCCGGCATCACCTCCAACGACCTGAAGAGCCTGAAAGCCTACCTCGAGAGCGATGCCTGCAGCATCGGGGAGAGCGTTTCCTCGGTGGAGTATTCCTATAATGTCCAGCCTCAGATCTACCGCCAGGACCCGGACGGCAGCATCCGGCAGGTGAACCCAGATTCCTCCCTTTCCGCTCTGGGCATCAGCTCCACCAGCTCGACCAACAACATGATGGCCAGCATGATGAACACCAGCGTGTTCTACCAGCTGCCCGCCAGCGATGCCCTGTATCATTCCCAGTACGAGGTCAAGGCAGGCCGCTGGCCCGAAAACTACAACGAGTGCGTTGCCGTGCTGGGTGCGGATGGTTCCATCACCGATTATGCCCTCTACGCGCTGGGCCTGCGGGACAACGCCGAGCTGGACAAGATGATCCAGCAGTTCGCCCAGAACCAGAAT
>ENA-OQCP01000636-OQCP01000636.1-human-gut-metagenome-genome-assembly--contig:-NODE-636-length-15371-cov-2.059236_pt1 | contig 15371 bp, 22 predicted proteins | sample MGYA00242760_ERZ504583 | MGnify/ENA primary metagenome ERZ504583 (study PRJEB26092, sample SAMD00036308) | human gut metagenome | host: Homo sapiens | study: EMG produced TPA metagenomics assembly of...
TCTGGGTGGGAAAAGGATGCCCGAAAGAAAAACGTTGGATCACAGAAAAGACCTCCTGTTTCAGATAGAGTTGTTACTATAATGATACGGCAGAAATCGTTCCGGAACAAGAGAGAAAACAGGATGAATAATACAACAAAACAGGCGTTTTGTGGCCTGCGCAACAGCCAATACTTCTGCTGCACCTGCCTGAGCCTCTCGGGCGTGAAACTGCACGGAATGGATTGCAAACTGTCGAATGGCTTGCTATAATAAAGGGTACTCTGAAAAGGGAGGATCTTCCATGTATCGAAACGGCATCAAGCGGCTGCTGGCGGTCATTCTGTCCCTCTGCGGCATGATCGTGCTCTCGCCGCTGCTGCTCATCCTCTGCCTTGCCATCAAGATCGATTCCCCGGGGCCGATCTTTTTCAGGCAGAAGCGGGTGGGCATCCACAAACAACATTTCAATATCCTCAAGTTCCGCACCATGCGCATCGACACCCCCCACGATATGCCCACCCACATGCTCAAGGACCCAGATCAGTATATCACCCGGGTGGGGCACTTCCTGCGCAAGACCAGTCTGGACGAGCTGCCCCAGCTCTGGAACATCTTTGTGGGCGATATGGCGGTTATCGGTCCGCGCCCGGCGCTGTGGAACCAGTATGACCTGCTGGCCGAGCGGGACAAGTACGGCGCCAACGATGTCCGCCCCGGCCTGACCGGCTGGGCTCAGATCCATGGACGGGATGAGCTGGAGATCGTGGATAAGGCCCGGCTGGACGGCTACTATGTGGAGCATCTGAGCTTTGGCATGGACGTAAAGTGCTTCTTTGGCACCATCAGGGCGGTGCTCGACCACGACGGTGTGGTCGAGGGCGGCACCGGCACTTTGCACGAAGAGGAAAACCACAAGAAGTAAGACTGGCCCGGGCAGAATACTTGATTTATCCCCTGAAAAGCGTATAATAAAACGGTATAAGACATCAAAGGAGGATTTCCATGAATCGCACCTATATCAACGAGGTACAAAAGGAAATTGGCAATACGGTCAAGGTACAGGGTTTTATTGAAAACCTGCGCAACAGCAAGTATATGGCCTTTATCGTACTGAAGGATATCACCGGCAAGCTGCAGATCACGGTTGAAAAAGAAGATCATCCTGATCTGGTGGACACCATCGATCAGCTGACCCCTGATTCTGTCATCACTGTCACCGGCAAGGTGGTCGAGAACGACTACGTCAAGATGGGCGGCATCGAGATGATCCCCGAGGCCATCAAGGTGGAGAGCATTGCGGATGCACTGCCCATTGCCCGCAAGGCCATTGCCGCCACCAAGAAGAAAAAGGCGGTGGAGCGTTCCAGCATCGATCAGCGCATTGATTACCGCTGGGTCGATCTGCGCACCGACGAGAACCAGCTGATGTTCAAGGCCCAGAGCTGCATGGTCAACGCCATGCGCAAGTTCTTGCTGGACCAGAACTTTATCGAGATCCACACCCCCAAGCTGATCGCTGCTGCCAGCGAGAGCGGCTCTGAGGTGTTCAAGGTGGATTACTTCGACCGCAATGCCTATCTGGCACAGAGCCCCCAGTTCTACAAGCAGATGGCAATGGCTGCAGGCTTTGAGCGCATTTTCGAGACCGGCCCTGTGTTCCGCGCCGAGAAGAGCTATACCAATAAGCACGCCACGGAGTTCTCCGGCTTCGATCTGGAGTTCAGCTACATCACCTCTTACAAGGATGTCATGGCCATGGAGGAGCAGCTGCTCAAGGCTGGCCTGCAGGCTGTGAAGGATGCTTACGGCGACCAGATCCAGGAGCTGTTCGGCAAGGAAGTCATCGTGCCCGAGACCCCGTTCCCCGTGGTCAAGCTGGCTGACCTGTACAAGGGTCTGGAAGAGGACTTCGGCTATGTGGTGGACGATTCCGAGAAGGGCGACCTGACCACCGAGGCCGAGCGCCTGAGCTACGACTGGGTGAAGAAGCACTATAACCACGAGTTCCTCTTCGTCACGGATTACGATGCTGAGAAGCGTGCTTTCTACCACATGCGCGACGAGAACGGTGTGCCTCAGGGTTACGACCTGATCTGGCGCGGTGTGGAGATCACCACCGGTGCCCAGCGTGAGCACCGCTATGAGGTGCTGAAGAAGCAGGCTGAGGAAAAGGGTCTGGCTGAGGATGTCAAGTTCTATCTGGAGTTCTTCCAGTATGGCTGCCCCCCGCACGGCGGCTTCGGTCTGGGCATCGACCGCCTGACCATGCTGCTGGTGGGCGAGAGCATCAAGGACGCGGAGTTCCTGTTCCGCGGCCCCAACCGTCTGACCCGTAAGGACGGGGGGTGTTCGTATGAACGCCGCAGACCATTATCTGACCCGTTATCTGGAAGCGAAGGATCTGGATCAGTACAACGCACTGCTCCGCTACACCTTTCAGGTCACGGAAGAAGAGCTGACTGCCACAGGCTGGAAGGACGACGAGATCAAACAGTCCAAGTTCCCGGTGCTGGAACGTGCCGATGTACTGGGCTGCTTTGATGGGGATACGCTGGTGTCCCAGTTCGCCGTCTATCCGCTGAAAATGAACATCTACGATACGGTCTACCATGTGGGCTTTGTCACCAGTGTCTGCACCTACCCGGAGTACACCGGGCAGGGGCATTATGAAGCATCTGATGATCAAGGGCCTGACCCAGATGCATGAGGAGGGCAAATCCTTCGCTCTGCTCTACCCGTACAGCATTCCGCTGTACCATCATCTGGCTGGGAGATCGTTTCCAACAAGATCTCGTTCAACATCAAGGACCGGCAGATCCCCACCAAGGTCAAGGCCCCCGGCTATGTCCGCGTGTCAGCTGGGATAACACCGAGTTCCATGAGCTGCACTCCCACTTTGCGTCCATCACCCACGGCTGTCTGTTCCGCAACAGTCTGGCCTGGGAGGAATACTGGCGCTGGGATGAGGACGATACCAATGTTGCGGTCTACTACAACGTCAAGGATAAGCCCTGCGGCTACATGGTCTACCTCATCAAAAATGACATCATGCACATCAAGGAGATGGTCTACCTCAACCGCGAGGCCCAGAAAGGCCTGTGGGAGTATATCCATGCCCATGATCCATGATCGATGAGGTGCACGGCAGCACCTATTTCAGCGAACCCATCGCCTTTGAGATGGACGATGGCGACATCAAGGAGAGCATCCGCCCCTATGCCATGGGACGCATCATCGACGTGGAGGATTTCCTCGCCGATTACCCCTGTGACCCGGACGGCGGCACCCTGTGCATCGAGCTGGAGATCGAGGACTCGCTTCTGCCATGGAACGACCGGACGTTCAACGTTCGCTTTGCGGATGGGCACTGCACCATGACCCGTGAACCCGCCGAGTATCACCTGAGAATGGGCATCGGCACCTTTACCACCCTGCTGCTGGGCTACAAGACCGCAGAGCGTCTGTATGAGCTGGAGCGCATCGAGGGCAGGGAAGAGGCTGTGGAACGGCTGGATGACGTGCTCTTCCATAAGATTCCGTATATTTCGGATTACATCTGACAAAAGAAAACAACCCTCTCTGTCAAAGCCTTTTGCTTTGCCTGCTTTTCCCGAAAGGGTGAGGCGGCATTGTGAGGCAATGACGGAGAGGGTTGTTCTTTTTGACTCAGAGCAGCGTCGGCACCAGCTCGGCCAGCTTCTCGGCCAGCTGTGCGTGGCTTACGGGTCAGGTGCATGAAGTCGATCTGGTTGAACTCGCAGCCTTCAGCATCCAGGAAATGGACGTTGTTGCGCTCTGCAATGATCTTGTACCAGCCGGCAACGCCCTTGGACTTCTCCACACAGCCGTCACCCATGACTCATCGTGGAAGCCCTCCTTGATGCGCGGAGGAGCAACTACAAGAATGTTGGGTTCCTTGCCGCCCCAGCAGTCCACGGTCTTGCACTTCTGGATCAGGCGCTCCATGCCCGCACCAATGCAGGCAGCATTTGCGTTGAAGCGCTCTTTCACATCGTTGGTGCCCAGCATGATGATGAGCAGGTCGATGACTTCATGGCTCTTGAGCAGGGGATAGGCCACGCTCAGAGCATCCATGGACTCGTGGATGGGGTCTGCAAAAACGGTGGTGCGGCCGGAAAGGCCCTCTTCGGTTACCAGATACTTGTCGCCAAGAGCAGCCTGCAGGCGGCAGGTCCACCGCTCGTCCTCGTTGAAGCGGATGCCGCCATCGGCGTTATCCTTGGGGTCGGCACAATAACCGTGGGTGTTGGAATCGCCCAGGCAGAGAATATGTGTTTTCATCTCAATATACTCCTTTGATCGTTCAGATGATCAGCTTCGCCGTGCTGCTGGCGGAAGTAATAGACTGCGCCTACCATACCGGCATCATTGTGCAGCTGGGCGGCGCGGATCTCCAGTCCCTCGGCAAAGGCGGGCATGACGGAGGCCCTGACTTTGGCGGCAATGGGCTCGATGAGCAGCTTCTGCTGGGCGCTTACGCCGCCGCCGATGAGAATGAGCTGCGGGTTAAAGATGTGCACCATGCCTGCAAGGCCCTGTGCGATCTCATCCGTCCAAGCATCCAGCAGGGCCAGAACGGTCTCGTTGCCGGCCTTTGCGGCAGCAAAATGGCGCGGCCGTCTTTCCAGGCCGGGTCCTTTTCCTGTGCGGCCCGTACCAGAGCCGTGGTGGCGGCGTAGCGCTCCCAGCAGCCGGTGGCACCGCAGGTGCAGGGAACACCGTCCAGTGCATGGGTGCGGTAGTGGCCCAGCTCACCGCCCAGTCCGCGGGCACCCTCCAAAAGGCGGCCGCCAGTCAGAATGCCGCCGCCCACGCCGGTGCCCAGGGTCACGCCGATGACATCGGTATAACCCTTTGCGCCGCCGACCCAAACCTCGCCCAGCGTCATGCAGTTGGCATCGTTGGCAACGGTGACGGGCAGGCCGAAGAGACGTTCCAGTTCGGCCTGGATGGGGCTGTTGATGTAGTTGGGAAAGTTGCCGCAGGTACCGGCCACGATGCCTTTGCGGCTGTCGATCTGGCCGGTGGCCGAAACGCCCACGCCTTCCAGTGTGTTCACGTCGATGTTCTGGGTCTCCACAAAGGCTTTGGCGGCTTTGAGCACGGTGGTCAGCACCGGGGTCTGGTAGCCGTCGAAGTTGACGCTCTCCTCGGCCTTGGTGCCCACCGCGCCGGTCTCATCCACGATGCCCAGCTTGACGGCAGTGCCGCCGATATCGATCGCAAGATACTGTTTCATCTCAGTGTCTCCGTTTTACTTGTTCATGGCGTTGATGGCACCGGTGAAGCGGGCCGTGATCTCGGCAGGGCGGGTGATGGCACCGCCCACCACCAGTGCAAAAGCACCGGCTTCCAGTGCCTTGACGGCCTGCTCGGGGTAGTGGATGTGCCCTCGGCAATGACTTGGCGGGGCACTCGGTGGCCAGCTTGTGGACGAAATCAAAATCGATGTCATCAATGCCTGGGTCTCAGGGGTGTAGCCGCGCATGGTGGTGCCCACAAAGTCGGCACCGGCCTCGGCACAGGCCATGGCGTTCTCAAGTTGTCGCAGTCGGCCATCACCAACTGATCCGGGTACTTTGCCTTGATGGCGCGGATGAACTCAGCGGAGGTGGAACCATCTGGGCGGAGAGCTCCCGTGCCCTGCACCGCCAGAATATCCACGCCGCAGGCCACCAGCTCGTCCACTTCCTTCATGGTCACAGTGATGTACATGGGGGTGCCGGGGTAGTCCTTTTTGATGATGCCGATCACGGGCAGGTCCACGACCTCCTTGATCTGGGTGATGTCCCGCACGGTGTTGGCGCGGATGCCCACCGCACCGCTCATGGCGGCTGCCTTGGCCATCAGGGGCATCACGCCGCCCTCCTTGGTGTACAGGGGCTCGTGCTCCAATGCCTGGCAGGAGACGATCAGCCGCCCTTGATCTGAGCAAACAGTTTTTCCTTATCCATGATACTTATCCTCCATCTTGATCTTGACAACAGCTTTGCGGACACGATCGCAGCCGGGCATTTCCACGCCGGGGCGGTGCAGCTCACCGGGGAAGAAGAGGACGAACCGCCCCTCGCCCAGAGCGCCGAAAACGGCATCCTCGCTGTCCTTTTTGCCGATATCCGGCTGGTAGGGCTCCACCTCGGTGCCGGGGGCGGTCTCGTAGCCCCAGCCTCGCCGCCGGTCAGGTCGATCTGCAGATCGGCGTAGAGCCGGTGATATTCGGCGTGGGAACCGGTGTGGGGTTTGAGATCGGCATCCATCACATTGATGAACACCTCGTCGCCGTCCACTTCGGTACGGCCCAGCGGCAGGGTTTCCAGCGGGTGTGCGGCCAGAAACTCAATGGCCGTGTCGAGGTTTTTGTGGAACCCCTTGTACAGATGCAGTTGATCCAGGGTATCGCAGATCATACGCTTTCCCTCCAAAAAAGAAGCGCCCGCCTCCCCTCTGAAAAGAGACGGAGAGGGGGCGCTTGTTCAGCTTACAGTTTTGCGATGGCGGCTTCGATCATGGCCTGTGCTTCGGCCACGATGGTCTCATCCTCGGGGATCAGGCTGGGCATGGGTTCACGCACGCCGCCCAGCTCCAGACCGTACATCCGGCGCAGGATCTCTTTCTGCACGGCGTACAGGTTGCCATGGGCCTCACACATCTTGTAGATGATGCGGTCGGCCTCATACTGGAGGGCCTGAGCCTCCTTGACCTCGCCCTTGTTGATATGCTCGTTCATGGCCAGATACAGCTCAGGCATCACGGCGTAGGTGCCGCCGATGCCGCCGTCTGCGCCGATGACGCGGCCGGAGACGAACTGCTCATCGGGGCCGTTAAAGACCACAAAGTTGCCTTCGCCGCGGGCAGCGATGCCGGCATCCTTGAACATCTGGATGTCCTGGGTGGGCATGGAGCTGTTCTTAACAGCTACCACGTTGGGGTTCTTGAGCATCTCCTTCAGCAGGCTCATGGTCAGGCCGGTGCCGGCCAGCTGGGGAATGTTGTAGATGACGAATTCGGTGTTGGGAGCAGCAGCGGACATGTCATTCCAGTATTTTGCAATGGCATACTCGGGCAGGTGGAAGTAGATGGGGGGGATGGAGCGATGGCATCCACACCCACGCTCTCGGCATGGCGGGCCAGCTCCACACTGTCGGCGGTGTTGTTGCAGCCAACGTGTGCAATGACGGTCAGCTTGCCTTTGGCTTCGCTCATCACTGCCTCCAGCACGGCCTTGCGCTCGTCCACATGCTGGTAGATGCACTCACCGGAGGAACCGCCGACATACACGCCCTTGACGCCCTTGGCGATCAGATGGCGGGTGAGAGCCTTGACACCCTCGGTGGAAATATTGCCCTCTGCGTCGTAGCAGGCGTAGAAAGCGGGGATAACGCCCTGGTACTTAGTGATATCTTTCATGGTTTGTCTCCTTAAGCTCCTATATGCTTATTTGTTCTGTTCACTGCATCAGCGCCCTCTTGCGGTGCCCTGCATCGCTTCGACCTTGGGCGGGTCTCGCGTCTTGCAGACGCTGCGCCAAAAATTTCTCCCTGACATCAAGCTCGTACGCTTTTCAGTTCGGGTAACGACATCAGCGCCCTCTTGCGGTGCCCTGCATCCGCTTCGACCCTTGGGCGGGTCTCGCGTCTTGCAGACCGCTGCGCCAAAAATTGCTCCCTGTTTCCGCCGCAGGCGGCGGTCGCAATTTTAGCCCTTAACGGCACCCATTGCGATGCCCTTGGTGAAATACTTCTGGAAGATGAGGAAGATGATGATGATAGGCACAGCAGCCAGTGCAGCACCTGCCATGATCAGACCGAAGTCGGTGCTGTTTTCCGCCTGCAGCTTTGCAATGCCCAGAGAAATGGTCAGGTTGCTGGTGCTGGACAGCATGATCAACTGCATGAAGTAATCGTTCCAGCTGTTGATAAAGGTGAAGATAGCCAGAGCACCGATGCCCGGCTTGACCATGGGCAGCACGATGCTAATAAAGGTCTTGGCTTCACTTGCACCGTCAATGCGGGCGGCTCCAGCATTTCTGTGGGGATGCCCTCGCTGAACTGTTTCATCAGGAACACACCGAATGGCCAGCCGACAATGGGGAAGATGACGGCCAGATGGTGTTGTAGAGGTTCAGGCACTCATCTCACGCAGCAGGGGGATCAGAATGACCTGTTTGGGCAGAGCCATTGCGCACACGATCAGGGTGAACAGGAGCTGACGGCCCACAAAGCGCTTCTTGGCCAGTGCATAACCGGCCATGGCGGCGGTGATGCAGGTCAGGATCATGGAGACAACAGCCATGAACACGGTGTTGATCATCCAGCGCAGGGCAGCAGGAGCGGTGGGGCCCACCGAGAAGTAGATGGGATCGCCGTCGGCACTGAAGCGTGCACTGAAGGGGATGGCCAGCTGCCACAGCGGAGCGCTCTTTCCGGCAAACAGCTTCTGGTAGTTGGTCAGCACCCACTCATGGGGCCACCACTCGGGGGTGGTGGAGTTGATGCTGCACCGGTTTTGAAGGAACCGGTGATGATCCAGTACAGCGGGAACGCAAAGGTCACGGCCACGATGCTGATCAGGATCAGGGTCAGGATGGTATAGGCGCTGGCCTGCTTGAGCTTGCTGGGGTGACGCTTCAAGGGCTTTTGCTTTTTTGCGGTTGCAGCAGTTGCACTCATTGTTACGCACCTCCTCAATTATTCTGGTTGCAACCTTGAACTGGATAGCAGACAGGATGGCAATGATGATGGCAAGCACAACACCCATGGCGTTGCCATAGCCGTAGCGGTACAGCTTGAACGCGGTGTAGTAGATGTAGTACATGATGGTATCGGTGCTGTGGTTGGGGCCGCCGGAAGTCAGCAGCTGGATCAGCGCAAAGCACTGGAAGGAGTTGATGGTGGTGATGACCAGGATGTACAGGGTGGTGGGCATGATGGCGGGCCACTTGATCTTCCAGAAGCACTGGAAATCGGTCGCGCCGTCCACTTCAGCAGCTTCTACGATGGATTGATCACGTTGCCCAGGGCAGAAACATACAGAACGATGGGCTGGCCCACAGAGGTGGTCAGCAGGATGAGGATGATGCAGCCCAGAGCGAACCGCTCGTCGCCCAGCCAGTTGATGTTCTTGTCGATCAGCCCAGCGTCTTGCCCAGATAGTTGAAGATGCCGTAGTAGTTGTTGTACATCCACTTCCAGACAACGGTAACGGCAACGGAACCGGTGACAACGGGCAGGTAGAACACGCAGCGGAAAAGGCTGGTGGCCCACTCGGGCAGATCCACGATGGCGGAGCTGACCCACAGCGAGAAGGCGCAGGTCACAGGCACCGACACGATGACGATGATGAAGGTGTTCTTCAGAGCACCCAGGAAGATCTTATCGGCGAACAGCTCTTTGTAGTTTGCAAGGCCGACAAAGACATCGGCGCGGTTCATGGTGGAATCAAAGAAGCTCGTGACCACGCAGAGGATCATGGGATAGATGACGAACCCCAGAAAGAAGATCAGGCTGGGCAGAAGGAAGAGATAGGATGCGATGGTCTCCTGCCGGACCAGTGCGCGGCTGCGCTTTGGCTCTTTGACTTTTACGGTGGTAGCAGCCAAGAAAATCACCAAACCTTTCGTTTAGTTCCGGTAAAATGACCGGCTCCCGACGGAACTTGCAAAAAGAACGCCCCTCCCTCGCCGGGATTATCGAGGAAGGGGCAAGGTTTATAACGTTACGATGAAAAACTCAGGTGGTGCGCTTATGCCTCGGCAGCAGCGGCAGCATTTGCGTTCTCAACAAAGGTAGCAACGGCCTGCTCAACGGGCTCGCCGGTGCCAACGCGCTGCAGCATGTTCCACCACTCGGTACGAGCAGTTGCCCAGCCCGGGGTGATCTGGTAGTAATCGCCCAGGAAGCCCATGAACTTGGTGTACTCGCTCATAATGTCGTTGCCGGCGTAGATGTCGCCAACGCTCTCGCGAACGGGGAAGTAGGTGGAAGCCAGAACGCTTGCGCCAACCTGGTCGGGGTCAGCAGCGATGAAGTCGATAAAGGTCTTGGCTGCTTCGATCTTGGCCTCGTCGCCGTTGTCGAAGATGCCAAAGCCCCAGATGCCGCCGCACAGCTTGGGATCGCCGCTCTCAGTGGGGAAGGCCATGGGGAAGATCTCGTCGCCGCTGTTGGTCAGGCCGGCATCGTTGTTGTCGGAGTTCAGCTGCTGTGCAATGTTCCAGCAGAATGCCATCTGCAGGGTACCGTTGCGGAACAGGGTGATCTCCTCGCCGCCGTTGATGGAAGCATCAAAGTTCACGCCCTTGGCATCATACAGAGCCTGGATGGCCTTGATGTTCTCGGGGGAGTCAGCGGTGTACTTAGTGTGCTCAGCATCGGTGAAGGTGCCGCCGTACATGTTGTTGATGATCGCGCGGGTGCCTGGTCGCCGCCCTGGCCGCTGCAGTAGATGGCTGCAACATTCTCGTAACCGCCATTGTACAGTGCGTCAACGGTCTTGAGGAAGCCGTCGGTGCTCCAGGTGTGCTTATCAGTATCAATGTACTGGTCTGCGCCCACTTCCTTGACCTTGGTCATGTTCACGGCCATGCAGTGTGCAGTCATGCACAGGGGATACTCATAGTAGTCGCCGGCATCGTTCCTGCAGGCGGACTCAACGGAAGCGTAGATGTCCTTCTTGGCATCATCGGTCCACAGGTCGTTCAGGGGAGCCATAACGCCCTTCTTGCCCCAGTTGGCAACCAGACGCTCGGGACCTTCCATGATCAGGTCGGGTGCGCTGCCGCCCTCGATGGCGGTGTTGACCTGGTCATCACCATTGGTGTAATCCAGGTACTCAACGGTGACCTTGATGTCGGGATATTTTGCGTTGAAGCTGGAGATCAGCTCCTGCACAGTCTCGTCCTTGCCCCAGCCGCCGATGGGGTATGTCCACAGCTTGATGTTTGCGCCAGCTGCGGTGCTTGCCGCTGCAGAAGCTGCAGTGGAGGATGCAGCAGTGCTGCTGGAGGAGCTGCCGCCGCATGCGGCCAGCGCACCGGCTGCACTCAGGCACCCACGGCCTTCAGGAAAGAGCGGCGAGAGATACTGTTTTTCATAAGAAACTTCTCCTTACTCATTGATGTAGTGCGATTCTGCTCTGCGGCCCTCGTGTGGGAACCGCTTCTATTGGCCTTATTATAGAAAAATATTTTCATCTTGTCTATCGGCTGTCTGCCCAATAATGAAAGACTTTTCTTGTGGATGTCGCACAATTTTAGTGAAAAGACCGACCTTTTGGGCAGGATTCATGGAAATTTTGAAAGTTGTAGCTATTTTGTAACCATTATAGAAAAATCACATTTTTCGCTAGTGAAAATAGTTTTCACTCAAAAAAGAGCAGAAAATCCGGCAAATTGAAAATGATTTTCACAAATAAGTCATACTAATGCGGCGGATTTGGGCGCTCTGCACAGAAACGATCGCGAATTTGTAGTCAAAGCCCCTCTTGCCAAGCGGCGGGGATTCTTTTATACTTCCTTAAAGGAAAACTTCCCGACAATGGTGTTGGCGTGTGCGGCCAGCCCTTCCGGCGGGAAATGGAGCAGGAAAAAGGAGACCATCATGTCTACGACCACAAACTTCTGGGAGCTGCTGCAGCAAAGGCAGGACGAACTGACAAAATCCGGCCGTGCTGTGGCAGATTACCTTGTCCACCATGCCGACGAGGCACAGTACCTTTCCATTTCCTCCCTTGCGCGGGAATGCAAGGTAGCAGAGGCAACGGTGTTCCGCTTCTGCCGGGCATTGGGTTTTGAGGGCTACCATGAGATGCGCATTTCGCTGGCGCAGGCCAACGCCACCGGTGCGCTGGTCAACCAGCATGAGCCGGAGCCGGGCGCTACCACCGCCAGCCTGTGTGAGCACGCCAGCGGCCTGTTTCTCACTGCCATCAACGGCACCCAGAATTCTCTTTCGCCCGAAGCCGTGGAGCAGGCTGTGGATCTGATGCGTGCGGCGCGGCAGGTGTTCTGCCTGGGTCAGGGCGGCAGTATGCTGCTGGCCAACGATATCTGCGCCCGCTTTTCCAGCCTGTCCAATAAGTTCCGCACCGCAGGGGACAGTCATCTGCAGATCCTGGCTGCCAGCCTGATGGGCCCGGAGGATGTGGTGCTCTTTATCTCCTATTCCGGCGCGACCCGCGATATGCTGGAAACGCTGCGCACGGCCAAGGCATCCGGCGCAAAGATCATTCTGCTCACCCATTATGAGGATTCGCCCGGTGCAGCCATGGCAGATGTGGTGCTGCGGTGCGGTGCGCAGGAGAGCCCGCTGGATTCCGGCAGCATCCCCATCAAGGTGGCGGTGCTCTATGTGGGCGAGGTGCTCCTGCTCCGCTATATGCTGGATGACCCCGAGCATACCAACGAAGCCCAGGACCGCACCAGCGAGGCAGTGGCCATCAAGCTGATCTGACAGTAAAACAGGCGGCATCCAACTTTGGTTGGAGCCGCCTGTCTTTTCGTTATAAGAGCGCTATAGTTTCATCCGGGAACTGCTTCTGGTAGTAGGTCACCTTCCACCGGATATTTTCCGGTTCCACCGCGCAAAGTGGAGCGAGGAACAGGCGGTGCGGGTATCACCCTGCTGCTTTCCGCTCACAAAGATCGCCGTTGGGCCGTCTGCCCCGCCGATGATGCCAATGGCTCCATCTTCCGTGGGTGCGTCGCTTTCCGGATGGCTTATCACTAGAGGCGCAGTCGTTCACCTGCACCCAGCCGGTGGTCACGGCGGGGGTCAGGGTGTAAGTCATTTCCACAAATTCCCGGGGCCATTCCATGGGCGGTCCCATGTGGGGGAGGTCACTCTCCGGCATCCGGGCCGGTTTCAGGTCTTTGATCGTCAGCACGCAGGGTACACCGGTGACGGGGTGGGCAAACTCCACGGTCTTCCCGGGCGCTGCCGTGAACTGTACCGCTTCGGCAGGCTGTTCCCGCTGGGTGAGGGTCAGTGTCAGGCTGGTGATGTGGGCCGGCCTGCGCTTTGTCGCCCAGGGAAAGCTCCACTGCCGGAGATCCCAGCCTTGTTCCGGGTCAAGCCCGTAGTGCTTGACGATGTCCCGCGCGGCCTGTTCACCGCTGCAAACGATCTCCTCTTCGGAGCGGAGGGGGTTGTAATATTCCCCGGCACCGCGGCTGTACTCCACGGTTTTGCCGTTGATGGCTACACTTGGCAGATAGTCAAAAGAACCAAACGGGTCCTCGGCTTCGGCCAGTTCGACAACTTCCGGCGGGCATTCGTCAATATCCATCCCTTCATAAGCGGCCAACTTCTGGTAATGTGCTTCGATCGCCTCACGCTCCACCCGGCGGCAGATGTCTACAACCAGCCCTTTTCCACAAAGGTAAATCGCCGGGATGATGAAATGCTGCCCGCCCCACACCGAGTGTGCCCCGCAGGACACTTCCTGCCCGGGGCGGCCCCGATGCGGGCGGTGACAGCCCGGATTGTCCTCAAAATAAACCTTCCACTCCATCTGCGTTCCACCTTTCTGCTCAATTTTTCTCTATTGTAGCGCAGAGGGATTTTTCCGTCAACCGACGCTTTTTCGCTAGGTGCCGCTCATATCCTGCCGCCTGTCCGAATAGACTGTTTCCGAGAAGCAGACGCAGAAGGTGCGGCCTTGCCGCCCGGTGCGGACGGGAGAGAGGAGAGAGCAATTTGGAAAAACAGGAGTGTTTGGAAGCACTGTCTGCCGGGAGATCGGGGCACGCACCGGCGGGGAGATCCTGATTGGGGTGGTGGGGCCGTGCGCACCGGCAAGAGCACCCTCATCAAGCAGTTTATGGAGCAACTGGTGCTGCCCGCCATCGGCCCGGCGGATGCAAAGCTCCGGGCCCGAGATGAGCTGCCGCAGTCGGCGGCAGGGCGAACGATCATGACCACAGAGCCGAAGTTCATCCCGGAGCAGGCCGTGCCGCTCCAACTGGAGGGCGGCGGGGAGTGCCGCATCCGGCTCATCGACTGTGTGGCTATATGGTGGAGGGAGCCATGGGCCACGAGGAGGACGAGAAGCCCCGTATGGTCAAAAGCCCCTGGTTCGAGGAAGAGATCCCCTTTGACCTTGCCGCTGAGACCGGCACCCGCAAGGTCATCCGGGATCACTCCACCATTGGCATCGTGGTCACCACCGATGGCTCCATCAGCGAGATCCCCCGGGAAAACTACCTGCCCGCCGAAAAGCGGGTGGTGGAAGAGCTGGAAGCGCTGGGCAAACCCTTTGTCATTCTGCTCAACAGCACCGCCCGGATGCTCCGGAGACAAAGGCTCTGGCTGCAGAGCTGGAACAGGCATACGGACGCACGGTCCTGCCGGTGAGCTGTCTGGATCTGCAGAAAGACGACCTGCTGTCCATCCTGCAGCGTGTCCTCTACGAATTTCCGGTGCGGGAGCTGGATTTTGCCATTCCCCGCTGGGTGACGATGCTGGAAAAGGGCCACTGGCTCCAGAACGAGATCTACACGGCGGCACTCCAGTTTTCAGAGAAGATCAGCCGGATGAAGGATGTTCCGGCCCAGAACAGTGCCGGAGCGCTGGCCGGGGATTCGGTGCAGGAGTCCGCCCTGAGCGGCATGAACCTTTCCGACGGCGTGGTGCGGGTGACCGTTCTGCTGAAGCCAGAGGTGTTCTACGCGTCCTCAGTGAGCAGACGGGGCTGGAAATTGGCGATGAAGCAGGCCTGATGCCCTGCATCATTGAGCTTTCCCGGGCAAAGCGGGAGTACGAGAAGATCCGCAGTGCACTGGAACAGGTGGAAGCCACCGGCTACGGCATCGTGATGCCCAGCATTGAGGAGCTCTCGCTGGAGGAACCGGAGATCGTACGGCAGGGCGGGCGGTACGGTGTCCGGCTGGAAGCCAGCGCACCCTCCATCCATATGATGAAAGCCGTCATCCACACCGAGATCAGCCCCATTGTGGGCACCGAGAAGCAGAGCGAGGATCTGGTGCAGAGTTTGCTGGGTGATTTTGAAGCCGACCCGGAGAGGCTGTGGGAATCAAACATCTTCGGCAAGAGCTGCATGACTGGTGAATGAGGGATTGCAGAACAAGCTCCTCCACATGCCGCAGGAAGCCCGCACCCGCCTGCAGGAAACGCTGGAACAGGTCATCAACGATGGCTGCACCGGATTGATCTGTATTCTGCTGTAACATAAAACGACCCTCTCAGTCACGCTGACGCGTGCCAGCTCCCCCGAAGGGGGAGCCAACGCATCTGACAGGAAGAAAACTGCTGATTTGCAGAATCTTACCTCGAAGCTGCAATTGCCTCTCCCTTTGGGAGAGGTGGCAATGCGGAGCATTGGCGGAGAGGGTCGTTCTTATTTTTGATAAA
>ENA-OQCP01000638-OQCP01000638.1-human-gut-metagenome-genome-assembly--contig:-NODE-638-length-15340-cov-2.723000_pt1 | contig 15340 bp, 24 predicted proteins | sample MGYA00242760_ERZ504583 | MGnify/ENA primary metagenome ERZ504583 (study PRJEB26092, sample SAMD00036308) | human gut metagenome | host: Homo sapiens | study: EMG produced TPA metagenomics assembly of...
TACCACTGTTGAGCGGATAGTTCTGGACATGCAGTTTGTCCGGCGCGGGGTATGGGCCGCCACGGTGACGGAACTGCCCGGCCAGCGGCAGGAGCAGTGCCAGCATCTCGTCCACATCCTTATCCGCCATGATGCTGAGCAGGAACACGAACTTCTGCCCCGGAAAGCGGTCCCGCAAGCTCTGCACGGTGGCCCGCATTCCGTGGGCGTTGTGGCTGCATCCAGCAAAAAGACAGGCGAATGCCGCAGCAGCTCGAACCGGCCCGGCCAGCGCACCTGTTCCAGACCGGCACGGATGGCACTGTCCGGGATGTTCCAGCCCCGGCTGCGCAGCACCCGCAGGGCCGTAATGGCCGTGGCGGCGTTCCGGGCTGATAGCTGCCGATCAGGGGCAGGCGGATGCCGTTCAGGCCGTCAAAATCAAAGGTGACAGCATCCAGATCCCCGTCCTCGATGGTCAGCCTGCTGAGATTCACCACGGTCAGCGGCGCGTGCCGCTCTGCTGCCGTACGGGCGATGACGGCATCGGCCTCGGGCACACCGCCATAGCTCACCACCGGACTGCCCGGCTTGATGATGCCCGCCTTGGCCGACGCGATATCGGCCAGGGTGGGGCCCAGCTCCTTCACATGATCCATGCCCAGCGCCGTGATGACCGCGCACTCCGGCGGGTCGATGACGTTGGTGGAATCCAGCGTACCGCCCAGGCCCACCTCCAGCACCACGATGTCGCATTTCGTCTCAGCGAACCAGAGCATCCCCAATGCCGTGATGATCTCGAACTCGGTGGGGATATCGGTCATGGCATCGGCAGCGGGCTTCACACGCTCCACCAGCCGCACCAGCGCCTCGTCCGGGATCTGTTGGCCGTCTACCTGAATGCGCTCGTTGAACCGGTTGATAAAGGGCGAGGTATACAGGCCCACCCGGTAACCCGCCGCTTGCAGGCAGGAGGCCAGCATGGCCGCCGTGCTGCCCTTGCCGTTGGTGCCCGCCACATGATGAATTTCAGCTGCTTGTGCGGATTCCCCAGTGCGGCCAGCAGGTCCGGGTGCGGGTCAGGCCCGGCTTGTGCCCTGCCCACTGGACGGCATGGATATAGTTCAGCGCTTCTTCATAGTTCATTGTGCAATGCCTCGGATCGTTTTATTCTCCAGCAGCAGGCGCACCAGCACGGTGTTCACCGCCGCCAGGACCAGCGCGTTGGGAATGCGGGTCACCAGCACGCTCCACGGATAGTTATAGAAGAGGTGGAGTGCCAGCGAGTTGATGACAATGGAGCCCACCGCATGGCCGGCAAACACGCTGATCTGGGTGCGCAGGCCCAGCCGCAGGTTGGGCAGGGCGCGCCAGAGAAGGCCCGCCGTCAGGCCGATGGAGCCTGCCCCCAGCGTGATCAGCGGATTGATGGCGTAGCCGGAAAGGGTGCCGCCGATCATATCGGCACTGCACCCACGGCAAAGCCCTCCACCGGCCCGAACAGCACAGCGGCCAGCAGGGTGGGCAGGCTGCCCAGGTTGAACCGGACAAAGCCGGTGGAAATGCTCAACACCCGGGCAAACACGATGCTCATGGCAGTGAGCAGGGCCAGCATGGTGAGCTTGCGGACGGAATTTCTGGAATGGTTCATATCAATTGTCCTCCCCTGTTTCGGGAACCGCGGGGCGGGCAATGCAAAACGCCCTCCCCTGTGACAAACCGCACAAAGGAGGGCGTGATTCAACGGTTCACATCCAGACGGGGCCGCAGACGGCCCCGTCTGCACCCAAGTCCATGCAGCAGCGGGATGCAGGCCATGCACCGCGGGTCTACCTTCGTCCGCAGCACAACTCCCCGTTGATGCGGCACTTAACGCGCATGGCCTTACTCTGTTGATGGTCTTATTATATGCCTTTTTCCGGCCCATTGCAACCACAACTCCCATCATCTTTCCCAATTCGCGGGCAGATTTTTGGCGGGGTGCACAATTCCGGCCTACACAAAAAGCCCTCCGGTGCGTCTCGCCCCGGAGGGCTTTGGGGTACAAATGGGCTGGTTATTTACTGCACATCGGTCAGCTCAGCCAGCTTGTGGAAGATCTCGGTGTTGTCATACACGCCGCGGAACTTGTCTGCACCCTGACCACGGGCGTAGAGGTTCACCATGGCACCGGTGTGGGCGTAGGTGGTGTGATCCACACCGGACTTGTGATTGATGGTGTGGCAGATGGCCATGCTGAAGGGGATGTAGGTGCCATACAGCTCGTAATCCTGCTGGCTCATCTTGCTCTGGCTGGAAGAGCCGACCTTGAGGGTGCGCTCGTAAGCGGTGCGCAGGTTCTCCACCTCGTAGTCGGTCAGCAGCAGCTTGCCTGCGTTGGCGGCATCGGGGTCGGTGGGCAGGGTCAGGCCGAAGTTTGCCTTCACGTCCTGCATTGCAGTCTCAAAGGGAGTCTGATTCTTCACGTAGTTGTTCACATAGGTGGAATCGAACTTTGCGTAGGACATCTTCTGGTGGGCCAGGTTTGTCAGGAAGGTATCGTAGTTGGTGGTCTTGTAGCCAATGCCCAGGCCGCCGGTCTCGTGGTCAGCGGTCACCAGGATCAGGGTATCATCGGGATGCTGGGCGTAGAACTCCACAGCGGCCTGCACTGCGTTGTGCATCTCGATCACATCATGGATGGAGGCAGCGGCATCGTTGGCGTGGCAGGCCCAGTCGATCTTGCCGGACTCCACCATCATAAAGAAGCCGTTGCTGTTGTCCAGCAGCTCAATGCCCTTGCGGACATAGTCGGTCAGCTGCCACTCTCCCGGAGCGGCATCCATGGCGTAGTTCATGGCCTTGCCGTCGGCCAGATTCTCGGCAATGATCAGGGTCTTGCCTGCCCCAGCCTTCAGGGCAGCAGCACCGGCCTGGGTGGTGACAACATTGTAACCAGCCTGTGCAGCCACCTCGTGGTTGTTGGGGCCGGTGCCATCGCCGTTCACCTTCTGGAACTCGCCGCCTGCGAAATACTCAAAGCCGGAGTTTGCCAGCTCCACACCGATCTGATAGTAGTTCTTGCGGGTCTTCTGGTGTGCATAGAAGGCAGCAGGAGTGGCGTGGTCAATATTCACCGTGGAAACAATGCCAACCTTGTAGCCTTCTGCTTATGGAGCTTCTCCGCAATGGTCTCATAGGGCACATCACGGGTCCAAGGGCACATATTGATGACACCGCTCTCGGTCTTTTTTGCCGGAAGCGATGGAGGTAGCGGTGGAAGCGGAGTCCGGGCAGAAGGAGGTGCTGTCGTAGGTGGTTACACTGCCCACCTCCGGGAACTGGGTAAAGCTCAGCTCAGCCTCGGTGATGGCACCGTTGTTGGTGACAGTGCCTGATAGAACCGGGCAGACTGGATCTGGGCAGTGCCCATGCCATCGCCGATGAACAGGAAGATGTACTTGGGCTTATTCTGGAACAGGCCAAAGCAGTTCTCCTCGTCAGCTGCGGTGGAAGCAGCCGGAGCGGCAGCGTTTGCAGCCACAGGGGCAGCAGTCATCAGACCGGCGGCAGATGCCACAGCACCCACTTTCAGGAAGTTGCGGCGGGACATTTTATGTTCTTTCATACGATAATTCCTCTCTTATCCTGAGCCCTCCCGGGCCCTGTTGCAATGTTTCTTGGGAACGGTTCTATTGTACCCGTTCAGAGAAAGAGGAGAAACCATGGTAAGGCAAATCTTAGGTAAACCTTGGACAATGAAAAACAGGCATTGGTAAAAAACAGGTGGTCTTTGTAAAATCGAGCCTTTCCTGCCCGCGGGCCCTTCCACTCCGTCAGGATTTGCCCCGGATCGGTTGCATCCGGTGGGCAAATCGTGTATACTGTAACCCGATTTTTATTTGCGGAGGGAGGGGTGCACATGTCCGTTTTGTGTCTGGGCGAAGTCTGGCTGGAGCTGAACGCCGCCACGGCTCCGGAGCTGACGGAGAGTTCCGGGTGCAGACCGGCGGCTGGGGTGCAGGCTTCTGCCGCCAGTACGCCGCATTGGCGGGCAGGCGGCTCTGCTGGCCCAGCTGGGAGCCGACCCCTTTGGCCGCAGGCTGGCGGCCCAGCTTGCCCGGGATGGTGTGGATTGCTCCCTGCTCTGCTTCACGGATGCCTTCCCCACACCGGTGGTGTTCACCGGAGCAGACACCGCTCTGCCTACCGTGCCCACACCGCCGGGCTGGCCCTTGGGCCGGAGCAGCTGGAGGCCGCCCCGTTCCGGGGAGCCTCTGCCTTCTGTTTTTCCTCCGCCGGGCTGGTGGACAGCCCCCTGCGGCTGGCCCACCTCAAAGCCCTTGCCGCCGCCCGGGATGCCGGGGCGCTCTGCTGCTATCTTCCCCGGCTGGCGCAGGCCGCGCCCTACTGGCCGCAGCGGGAGGCTCTGTGCCAGACCGCCCTGCAGTTTCTTGACCGGGCAGACGTTCTCTTTTTAGAGGAGAGCGACCTGCTCCTCCTCTTCGCTCCCGGGAGCTGCGCACAGCCCTGTTTGCCCTGTTCACCGGCCATGTGCAGCTGATCTTTTTCTACAAAAAGGACAGGATTCTCGCCTTTACACGCAGCGTTATGGCTTCTGCCGCAAAAAAAGACCAGAGCCCCGCTCTGGTCTTGTATCGGATGGAGAAAATGATGCTCCCTGTCTCCTCTCTGCCCAGATTAAAGGAATCTGAGCTGAACGCGCTGATCGGATAGTCCCCTGCCGCTGAGATGGCGGCGGGATCCAAACAAAAACAGCCAGCGCCGTGGAAAGGAGGAGAAAGCGGCGCTGGCTGTGTATGAGAACTCCCAAACATTTGCGGCTGTCAGGAGATGGTTGGTAGTCTGTCCGCCGCCTTGGCTATTGCCTCGCATCAGCAGGGGACAGTGTTTTTTAAAGGGGCCGCGCCGCCCGGTTTCTGCCGGAGATGCACGGCTTTCATTGCCTGCATGGCATCTTGGGAGGATGTTTTTCTGTTCCTCCCTGACTGCACCCTTATTGTACAGGATAAAAATGGAGTTTCTTTGTGAGGAATTTGAACAAATTGAAAATAAACGGAGCCGCTGCACATCATTTTGTACAGCGGCTCCGTTTTTTACGATTTTTCTTTAATTTTCAGCCAGATTACCGGTGTAGAGCTGGTAATACTTGCCCTTCTTGGCGATCAGCTCGTCGTGGCTGCCGCGCTCGATGATGCGGCCCTGCTCCAGAACCACGATGCAGTCTGCATTGCGGACGGTAGACAGGCGGTGGGCAATGACAAAGCTGGTGCGGCCATACATCAGGCCGTCCATGCCCCGCTGGACCAGCGCTCGGTGCGGGTATCAATGGAGGAGGTCGCCTCGTCCAGGATCAGCACCGGGGGATCGCAACCGCGGCGCGGGCAATGGCCAGCAGCTGGCGCTGGCCCTGCGACAGGTTTGCACCGTCGTTGGTCAACATGGTGTTGTAGCCATCGGGCAGACGCTTGACAAAGCCATCGGCATTGGCCAGCTTTGCGGCGGCAATGCACTCCTCATCGGTGGCATCCAGGCGGCCATAGCGGATGTTCTCCATGACCGTGCCGGTGAACAGGTGGGTATCCTGCAGAACGATGCCCAGAGAGCGGCGCAGGTCGTCCTTTTTGATCTTGCGGATGTTGATGCCATCATACCGGATCTTGCCGTCTGCGATATCGTAGAAGCGGTTGATCAGGTTGGTGATGGTCGTTTTGCCGGCACCGGTGGAGCCGACAAAGGCGATCTTCTGGCCCGGGCGGCCATAGAGGTTGATCCCGTGCAGAACGGTCTTTTCCGGCACATAGCCAAAATCGACATCGGTAAAGGTGATGTCGCCCGCCAGCTTGTGGTAGGTGGTGGTGCCGTCGTGGTGGGGATGCTTCCAGGCCCAGATGCCGGTGCGCTCGGTGGTCTCCACCAGCTCGTCATCCTTGCCATACTTGACGTTGACCAGGGTGACATAGCCTTCGTCGGTCTCGCTGGTCTCGTCCATCATCTTGAAGATACGCTCTGCACCGGCCAGTGCCATGATCACGCTGTTGGCCTGCATGGACACCTGACTGATGGGCATATTGAAGCTCTTGTTCAGGCTCAGGAAGGCCATCACGGTGCCCAGGGTCATGCCGCCGACATTTCCAACGGCCATGGCCGCGCCTGCCAGAGCACAGACTGCATAGCTGATATTGCCCAGCTGTGCGGTAACGGGCATGATGATGTTGGCGTAGCTGTTGGCCTGCTTGGCGCTTTCCTTCAGCTTATCGTTCAGCTGCCGGAAGCCGTCCAGAGCCTTCTGCTCGTGGGTGAACACCTTGACGACCTTCTGGCCCTCCATCATCTCTTCGATGTAGCCGTTTACCTTGCCCAGATCCTTCTGCTGGGCCACAAAGTACTTGCCGCTCATGGCAGTGATCTTCTTGGAGCAGAACAGCATCAGGGCCACCATCAGCATGGTGACAACGGTGAGCTGCCAGCTCATCAGGCACATGCTGGTGAACACGGACACGATGGTGATGGCGCTGGACACCAGCTGAGGGATGCTCTGGCTGATCATCTGGCGCAGGGTGTCCACATCGTTGGTGTACACCGACATGATGTCGCCGTGGGGGTGGGAGTCAAAATACCGGATGGGCAGGCTTTCCATGTGGGTGAAAAGCTGGACGCGCAGGTTGCGCAGGGTGCCCTGGGTCACGTTGACCATGATACGGGCGTTGAGCCATGCGGCCAGCACGCCGATAGCGTAGATGCAGCCGATGCGCACCAGTGCGCCTGCCAGCGGGCCGAAGTCCGGTGTGGCCTGCTTGGTCATGGGGACGATGTAATCATCGATCAGGGTCTTGAGGAAGAGGCTTGCCTGCACGTTTGCCAGTGCGCTGACGATGATGCAGACCAGCACAAGGATGCAGTGGGGCAGATAGTGCTTGAACACCTCATCCATGATCCGCTTGAGCAGCTTGCCCGGATTCTCGACCTTCGGCTTGGGGCCGCCCATCCTACGGGGGCCGGGGCCCTTCACTTCTTTCACCTGTGCCATTACTGCTCACCTCCCTGCTTGTCAAAATCGCCGCCGCCCTGGGTCTGGCTGTTGTAAACTTCCTGATAGATCTTGTTTGTCTTGAGCAGCTCCTCGTGGGTGCCCAGGCCGTTGATCTGGCCGTTGTCCAGCACCAGGATGCGGTCCGCATCCTGCACGGAGGAGATGCGCTGTGCAATGATGATCTTGGTGGTGCCGGGGATCTCCTCCCGGAAGGCCTTGCGGATCTTGGCATCGGTGGCGGTATCCACGGCGCTGGTGCTGTCGTCCAGGATCAGCACCTTGGGCTTGCGCAGCAGCGCGCGGGCAATGGTCAGGCGCTGCTTCTGGCCGCCGGACACGTTGGAGCCGCCCTGCTCGATCCAGGTATTGTACTTATCAGGGAAGCGCTCGATGAACTCATCGGCGCAGGCCAGCTTGGCCACCCGGATGCACTCCTCCTCGCTGGCGTTCTCATCGCCCCAGCGCAGGTTGTCGAGGATGGTGCCGCTGAACAGAACGTTCTTCTGCAGCACCATGGAGACCTCCCGGCGGAGGACATCCAGGCTGTAATCCTTAACGTCCACGCCGCCCACCTTGACAGAGCCGGTCTCGGCATCATACAGGCGGGGAATCAGCTGCACCAGGCTGGATTTTGCACTGCCGGTGCCGCCGATGATGCCCAGCGTCTCGCCCGGCCGGATGCTGAAGGTAACATCGTTCAGGACAGGCTGGCCGGAGCCGTGCTTATACTTAAAGGTAACATGCTCGAACTCGATGCCGCCATCCCTGACCTGCTGCACCGGTGCCTTGGGGGCGGGCAGGTCGGTGGTCTCGTCCAGCACTTCCACGATACGGCGGGCAGAAGCGGCGGACATGGCGATCATCACAAAGGCCATGCTCAGCATCATCAGGGCCATCAGGATGTTCATAATGTAACCGAACAGGGCGTTCAGCTGGCCGGTGGTGATCGCACCGTTCAGGACGTAATGTGCGCCGAACCAGCTCAGGGCGATGTTGCAGCCGTACACAGAGACCAGCATGGCGGGATTGTTGAAGCTCAGGCGGCTCTCGGCGTGGACGAACTGCTTGTACAGGCTCTCGCAGGCCTTGGTGTACTTCTCGTTCTCAAAGTGCTCCCGGACAAAGCTCTTGACCACGCGGATGGCCGAGACATTCTCCTGCACGGAGGCGTTCAGGTTATCGTAGTTCTTGAACACCTTATCAAAGATGCCGAAGGTGGGAACCATAATACCTGCCAGCACTGCCACCAGGAACACGATCGCCACCAGGAACACCATGGTCAGCGAGCGGCTGATCATGGAGGCCATGATGAGCGCGAAAACCAGATGGACGGGAGCACGCACGCACATGCGCTCGATCATCTGGAACGCGTTCTGCAGGTTGGTCACGTCGGTGGTCATGCGGGTGACCAGACCGGCCGTGGAATACTTGTCGATGTTGGAGAACGAGAAATGCTGGATGTTCTCATACATCGCATCGCGCAGGTTGCCTGCAAAGCCGGTGGATGCCGTGGCGGCAAACCTGCCGGCCAGCACGCCCAGCAGCAGGGCAATGGCCGCCACCAGGAAGGTGAGCAGGCCGTACTTGACAACGGCGTTCATATCGCCCTTTTCAATGCCCTGGTCAATGATAAAGGCCATGATGGTGGGCAGCAGCACATCCATGATGGCTTCCAGAGCAGATAGGATCGGTGTCAGGATCGCGGCGCGCTTGTACTCGCCAGATGTGACACAAGTTTTTGATCATCTGTTGTAATCCTCCTGAAGTTTATTTGCAGGGGTCATTCCAGCCCCTTGCGCAGCTTGTTCAACAACCGCAGAAGCTCTGCGTTTTCCTCTTCCGTCAGCAATCCGGCCACAAACTCATCGGTCTGGTGCAGGGAGAGTATCGTCTTTTCATGGACGCGGCCCCCCTCTTCCGTCAGGATCAGCCGTTTGAGCCGGGCATCCTGCGGCACGCTCTGGCGCTCGATGTAGCCTTGCGCTCCATCAGCTGCAGGATGTTCGTCACAGTCGAGCGTGTGATGGAAAACTCCCGCTCGATATCGCGCTGGTACACGGCTCATTTTTGTGCCAGTAGAGGTAGCTCATGATCCAGTCGTGCATGGGGGTCACGTTGTCCACATTGTTTTCCCGGTGGAACTGGTTGATCTTGCGGAAGATCAGGTTGTTCACCCGGCGCACCTGTGCCGGGATGACCTGCGGCGGCTCCCATGGAGGAATGCAGCAGGGCTGTTTTTTGCTTTCATCGTGCATAATGGTTTCCCTTTTGAATTGTTTGTGACAGGATTGTTTTCTTTAGAACTGTTTGATGCCGTACAATATCATAACGCACGATTCGATCTTTGTCAATAGAAGACGCAAAATAAAATACAGAAGCGCCCCACCGAACGAACGACAGGGCGCTTCCACTGGGCGCTGATTTTGCTTTTGCTGGCTCAACAGCCCTTGCTTTCTGACCAGAATATGCTTTAATAAAAGCAACTATGGGCGTTGCGCCCCCGAATACTGCAAGGAGAACCCTATGGAACAACGGAACACCCGCCTGCGGAACGCGGGCTTCGTCACCTTCTTTTTCAGCGGCATCTGCACCATTTCCAGCGGTGTGGTGGTCAGCCTGCTGCAGGAGGAATACGGCTTTGCCTACGGCATGACCGGCACCCTGCTCAGCCTGCTGAGCATCGGCAACCTGCTGGCGGGCCTGCTGGCCGGTGCGCTGGTGGGAAAATGGGCATGAAGCCCAGCGTCCTGCTTCTGACCATCGGCTATGCGGTGGCTACGGCCTGATGGGCCTGACCGGCCTGCCCATTCTGCTGGCGCTGGCCTTCTTCATTGTGGGCATTGCCAAGGGCAGTGTCCTGAACACCTGCACCATTCTTGTCAGCGGAAACTCTGCAGACCGCACCCGGGGCATGAACACCATGCACGCCTGCTACGCCTGCGGTGCCCTGCTCTGCCCCTTTCTGATCTCTGCCGCTGCCAGGGTCAGCACCACGCTGGCCGTGCTGGCACTGGCGGCGCTGGGTCTGGTGCTCTGGCTGGTATACTTGTTCACCCCCATGGCAGGCCGCGCCAAGGCCAAAGAAGCTGTCACCGATTGGAGCTTTTTGCGCTCCTCCCGCTTCTGGCTGCTCACCGGCCTGCTGTTCTGCCAGACGCCGCCGAGCAGAGCGTTGTGGGCTGGATGGTCACCTACTTCAAGGACAGCGGCATCATTGCAGGCACGCTGGCGGCCTATACCGTCACCGTGATGTGGGGTGCCACCCTGATTGGCCGCCTGCTCATCGCCTTTGTGTTCCCACTCAAACAGCCCCGTAAGGCCATGGTGTTTATGGCGGTTTTCTGCACTGCCTTCTACTTTGCCATGATGCAGACCCACAGCCAGCTGCCTGCCATCCTGCTGCTGTTCGCCTTTGCCTTCTCCATGGCCGGTATGAACCCCACCGCCGTGGCCAGCGCCGGTAAAATGACCACCGTGACCAGCATGGGCATCATGCTGCCGGTGGCATCCAGCGGCGCGATCCTGATGCCCTGGGTCATCGGCAAGGTGGCTGAAAGCGCCGGTCTTGCTGTTGGTATGGCAACCAATATCGTGCCCTGTGTGGGCTGATCGTCTTTGCAATTCTGGTGTCCAGAATGCGGGAGGAGTAAACCTCTCCGTCATTGCTTTGCAATGCCGCCGCTCCTGGCAGGAAAGGCAAGCAGCAGGCGACTGAGCGGTTCATCCCCTCGCCTTTGCGCTGAACTCACACCCACAGTAATCCTGACGGTAAAGCCCGTACTCCTCCGAGAGCTGGAGAGAGCGCAGGTAGCCGTTCTGCTTTTTGAAATCCGAGGCAGGTGCCTGATGCCGAATTCGGCTTCAAGCTCCTGCCCGATTTGATTGATGCGGGCAGCATCCTTGTGGGGCTGATGGAGAGCGTGGTGGTGAACCAATCAAAGCCGTGCTCCTTTGCGTACTGTGCCGCCCGACGCATCCGCAAACGGTAGCAGACGGTGCACCGCCCGCCCCGCTCCGGCTCGTTTTCCAGCCCCTGCACAGCCGTGTAGAACTCCTGCGGGTCGTAGTGGTCCTCGATGACCGTGACCCCCAGCGGGTGCGCCTGCGCCACGAACTTTTTCAGCTCCTCGCCCCGGCGGTAGTATTCTTCGGCAGGCCAGGTGTTGGGGTTATAGTAAAGCACCGTGATCTCAAAATACCGGCACAGCTTTTCCAGCACGGCGCTGGAACAGGGCCCGCAGCAGGCATGGAGCAGCAGCTTTGGCCGCTGCGGCCCCAGCGTTTTCAACACTTCGTCCATCTGCTGTGCAAAATTCAACTGTTTTGACATCGGTTTCATCCTTTGTTATACTTGCTTTGATTCAAATAGCTCCCTCCTGCTGCCTCGCCAAAAGAGCCGCAGCTGCCGGAAGGGGCATCCCGGTCATATTATATCACATTTTATCTAATAGGAGAACTGCGATGACAAACGAGAAGATCGCCCGTATCAACGAGCTGGCAAAAAAGAGCAAGACCACCGGCCTGACCGATGCCGAAAAGGCAGAGCAGCAGGCCCTGCGGCAGGAGTATGTTGCGGACGTAAAGGCCAGCCTGCGCGCCCAGCTGAACAACACCTCGATCAAAGAGCCGGATGGCACTGTGCACAAGCTGGGGAAGAAGAACTAAAGCAGCATCACGAAGAGGAGCGCCCTGTGGATAATTGAGAGAAAAGTATTTCTTCCCTCTTTTTTGTTCCGCGTTTCGTGCTATACTATAATTGTATTGTTGCGGACATTTCCGCGGGCGGTACAGATTCCCAAGGTGGCGTATCCCGGGCAAGGTGCACGGAAAAGGCTGTCTTTTGAAAAAATGATAAAGAGGTCATTTATTATGCTTACTGCAATTACGGGTATCAACTGGGGCGATGAGGCAAGGGCCGCATGGTCGATCTGATCAGCCAGGAGTATGACATCGTTGCACGGTATCAGGGCGGCAACAACGCAGGCCACACCGTGAAGAACGAGCGCGGCAAGTTCGTGCTGAACCTGCTGCCTTCCGGCATCCTGCGCCCCAACGTTGTCTGCGTGATGGGCAACGGTATGGTCATCGACCCGCACCATCTGGACGGCGAGATCAACAAGCTGCGGGAGCAGGGCATTTCCATCACCCCCGATAACCTGAAGATCTCCGACCGGGCCACCATTACCATGCCCTACCATGTGGATCAGGACGGCCTGGAAGAGGCCCGCCTGGCCAAGACCGGCGCACAGTTCGGCTCCACCAAGCGCGGCATCGCCTACACTTACGGTGACAAGTACATGAAGAAGACCCTGCGCATGGGCGACCTGCTCCACCTGGACGACAGCGTGAAGAAGCGCCTGGTGACCATGGTGGATTCCAAGAACCTGGTGATGGAGGGCAGCTACCACTCCGCCCCCATCAGCGTGGACGAGATGTGGGCATGGCTGGAGAAGTATGCCGCCATCTTCAAGGATTACATCTGCGACGTGGGCCAGTATCTGGCTGACGCTGATGCCGCCGGCAAGAAGGTGCTGTTCGAGGCCCAGCTGGGCGCTCTGCGCGACATTGACTTCGGCATCTACCCTACACCACCTCCTCCAACGTCATCGGTGCTTACGCCCCCATCGGCGCAGGCATCCCGGGCCATAAGCTGACCAACAGCATCGGCGTGATGAAGGCTTACTCCTCCTGCGTGGGCGACGGCCCCTTTGTCACTGAGCTGGCCATGACCGAGGAAGAGAAGCACGCCCTGCGTGAGGCTGGCCACGAGTACGGTGCAGCCACCGGCCGTCCCCGCCGCGTTGGCCCCATCGACCTGGTGGCAAGCCACTACGGCGTGTTCTGCCAGGGCTGCGATGAGGTTGCCCTGACCCTGCTGGACGTGCTGGACTACATGGAGAAGATCCCCGTGGTCACCGGCTACAAGCTGACCGACGGCACCATCACCAAGCGCTTCCCCATGGGCATGGCTCTGGACACCGCACAGCCCGTGGTGGAGTATCTGCCCGGCTGGCACTGCGATATCACTGCCGCCCGCAAGTGGGAGGATCTGCCCCAGGAAGCCCGCGATTACGTTGAGTATCTGGAAAAGGCTATTGGCTGCAAGATCACCTACATCTCCGTGGGTGCCGAGCGTGAGGCCTACATCCATCACAACGTCTGATCCGCGCCACAGAACCCGCCGCATTGAAAAGGAAGCGTGACTATGTTTGATATCATCACGGACAGCGCCTGCGACCTGACCCCTGAGACGGCCGCAACACTGAATATTGAGATCATCCCCTTCTATGTCTCGCTGGACGGTGAGCACTACCGCAAGGAAGGCAAGGAGATTGCCGTGCGCGATTTCTACCAGTCATGGTAGATAACCCCGCGGCTACCCCAAGACCAGCCTGCCTTCGCTGGAGGATTTTGAGACCGCCTTCCGGGCCATGCCGAGGCGGGCCGCCCGGTGCTCTGCATCTGCTTTACCAGCAAGATGAGCGGCTGCGTGGGCAGTGCCCGCAACGCCCGGGAGCTGGTGCTGGAGGATTTTCCCGATGCTAAGATCGAGGTCATTGACAGCACCGCCGCCACCGTGACCGAATCCATCGTGGTGGAAAACGCGGTGGCTATGCGGGATGCAGGCTGTACGCTGGACGAAGCCGTGACCTGGCTGGAAGCGGAAAAGATCACCAACCAGATCTTCTTCACGGTGGGTAATCTGGACTACCTCATCAAGGCGGCGCATCGGCAAAGTCACAGGCCGTGCTGCCAATATTCTGGGCATCAAGCCCATGATCCTGTTCAAAGAGGGCGAGATCTTCTCCGCCGGCGTGGCCCGCGGCCGCCAGAAGAGCTTTGAGAAGGCCCTCGACCTGCTGATGACCTATCTGGCCGAGCACAACGGCACGCCCGATGACTACTGCATCACGTGGGCTACGGCTACGATGCCGACGAGGCAAGCGGCTCTGGATGCAGACCCGCGCCGCCCTGCGCGCCAAGTACCCCACCTGCGAGTGCAATGTGGTCCTGCTGCAGATCGGCTGCACCATTGCCGTGCACACCGGCCCCTATGCGTTGGGCATGGGCGTGATGCGGCGGTGGAAAAAACAGTAACTCCCTCAGTCGCCTCCGGCGACAGCTCCCTCTAGGAGGGAGCCTTACGGCAGCGAAAAGCCTCTCTCTGAGAGGGAGGTGGCATTGCGTCAGCAATGACGGAGGGAGTTCCCACATAGTAAAAAAGAAGCCCCGACGAATGTCGGGGCTTCTTTTTGTTTTTCAGCCTTGATTTTTACGATGCACGATCACAGAAGACGGTGACACGGGTCTTGCCGCCATAGGTGCAGGTGTACAGCACCAGGGCGTAGCCGCTGTGTTCCACTTCCTCCACACTGTGGGGGTCAAGCACTTCGACCTTGTTCACGACGTACTCATTCACGATGCCGTCCATATCGGTGAAGGTGACGCTGTCCCCCGCTGTGAGGGAGGTCAGCTTGCCGAAATGGCTCTCGTAGTTGTGCGCTGCGATGACAGATCATCGGTGCGGGAAGAGCCGAACTGGCGGCAGGGGGCGATCTTCAGGCGGGGGTAGCTCCACTCGCTCATCACCGGCAGGTCAATGCCGATGGCGGGAATGGAGATCTCACCTACATATTCGTTGCCGTCGATCTCCACCACCGGGAGCTCGGGGTCCAGGAGCCGCTCTCTGCCTCCGGTTCCGGGGTCTCCACCTTCTGCTGAACTACCTTCTGCTGAAGGTCGGCCACCACGGTCTGGGCCTCGGCACCGGCGTGAGCATCCTCGTAGCGGTTGTAGGCGTACAGGCCGCCCGCCGCCAGCAGGAGCACCACACCCAGCACGATGCAGACGAGCCCGGGGGATACTTTACGCATTCTTTTCACGTTAGCCTATCTTTTTTTCCGTGATGATTTTTCCGCACAGTGGAGCCCTCCCTGCATCATAGTATTTTTGGCAAAACCGGAGGAAAAGATATCCGACTTTTGTCGTTCTTTCCCCTGGCAGGTTATTTTTACCAGACAAACCCATTATCGTAATTATAGCATGTATATCCAGTATTTTCAATAGCGAAATTTTATTTTTCCTTCCCCTTTTCAGACAAAATATTCTGCGATATACAGCACGTTATGAACCGCCGTAATATATTGCGGGGAGTAGTGCAGTCTAACTTATCCGCACCGCCCGCCGCATTGATATCTCACGCAGTTTTGTGTTGTATATTCGCAGTTTCACTCTCTATAATACATGAAACGCAGATTCCTTTCACTTTTTTTCGAGATTTTTAAAAAGTTTTACGGTAGCCCTCTCAGTCAAAGCCTGACGGCTTTG
>ENA-OQCP01000639-OQCP01000639.1-human-gut-metagenome-genome-assembly--contig:-NODE-639-length-15338-cov-5.383670_pt1 | contig 15338 bp, 21 predicted proteins | sample MGYA00242760_ERZ504583 | MGnify/ENA primary metagenome ERZ504583 (study PRJEB26092, sample SAMD00036308) | human gut metagenome | host: Homo sapiens | study: EMG produced TPA metagenomics assembly of...
AAAAAAAGCCGCACGTATTACCGAATCATTCCCATACCGTTTTCTGATCTGATCTATCGTTTCATCCATTTTTTCCAGCTTCTCATAATCATTCGTATCAAATAGATCCAATTGCCTCATATTCACCTGATCCTTGATGCGGCTGGTATGGATTCCCAGATGCCGGATGGGTGTCCCATCCCAGAGCTGGTCAAATAACTGGCAGGCACACTGATGAATCTCTTTCGTAATATTGGTTGCATTCTGAAGCGTCATCTGGTGACTGGCATAACTGAGATCATAATTCTTGATCCCTACTGCAATCACTTCTGCCCTGACTCCTGCTCCACGAAGTCTGCTTCCTACTGTCTCTGCCAAAGCCAACAGCACCCAATGCTGTAGATGCATCTGTCACATCAAAAGGAATCGTTGTGGAATTACCATATCCCTTATTGGCAGGTGGGGCAGACTGGACTACAGATACATCAATCCCATTTGCAAATCCCCAGATTACTTCCCCATGTTTCTTTAAATGTTGTTTTAAGTAGCCAGGATTGCTCTTTGCCAAATCTCCTATTGTTCGGATTCCCAACTTGAAAAGTGTCTTTGTTGTTGCCCGTCCTACAAAAAACAAGTCGCTTACCGGCAATGGCCACATCTTTTTCTGTAACTCAGACTTCCATAGTGTGTGCACTCTGTCGGGCTTCTGAAAATCACTTGCCATCTTAGCTAACAGTTTATTCTCTGAAATACCGATATTCACTGTAAATCCAAGCCGTTCCTTAATCTGCCTCCGCATCTTCTCCGCTGCTTCCACTGGCGTCCCCCAAAGCAATTCCGTTCCAGTCATATCTACAAACGCCTCATCTATCGAGTATTGTTCCACTGCGGGAGAATACTCTTGCAAAATTCCCATAAAAGCTTTGGAACACCTCTCATACAATCCATAATTCGGAGGCACTAAAATAAGATTTGGACATTTCTGTTTTGCTTCCAAGATTGATTCACCTGTCTGTATCCGATATTTCTTTGCTGGAATGGATTTGCCAAAATGATTCCATGACGCATCGCCATATCCCCACCTACCGCCGACACCTGTTCTCTTAAATCGCCTTTCCATCCCAAATGATGCAGCCGATATACCGCTTCCCAGGACAAGAAGGCAGAATTTACATCTATATGAAAAATCACTTTTCCCAAACTCACGTTCCCCTCCTTTACATCTCATTATATAGAACATACGTTCTGAAATCAAGAGATAATATTTTCCATATCCATGCTTCCTCTATATATAGTAATTCTCCTCTCAGACTAAACGATATATAGTGTTTTTATATTGACGCATACTACATATAGTGTTACACTTACTATGTAATTATTATTTGTGTCATCCGGAAAGGATATACGCACGCAGTTTAGGTTTGTAAAAGTGTCAGAAGTATACCACGCTACCAGCAGGGACTTCTGGCTTTTTTTATTTTGCAGGAAACTGCACGCATTAAAGAATGAACATCCATGTCATTCTCTTTTTTTATGCCTGAACGCAAAGAAAGGAGGAATGAAAGCCGGAACAAATAAGAATTACAACTATACCATAGAAAAGGAGACAAGAATAAAATGAACCACTCTAATGAATTATCAAACGTGGAAAAAATCAAACAACTGGTGGACTATCTGAATTTACAGCGTAACGCTTATTATAATGAGAACAGTCCGAATATCAGTGATGCGGAATATGACCGAATCTTCGATGAATTAGTGGAATTAGAAAAGCAGACAGGCTTTGTCTTATCCAATTCACCGACACAAACCGTAGGCTATACTCCCATCAGTGAACTTCCCAAAGTAAAGCATCCGGTCCCTTTGCTCTCTTTAGATAAGACAAAGCAGGTACAGGACTTGATAAGTTTTGCCGGTAAGCAGCCAGTTCTGTTTATGCTGAAGTTGGACGGATTAACGACTAAATTAGTCTACGAAAATGGAACACTTGTAGAGGCTTCCACGCGTGGCGACGGAGAAATTGGGGAACTTATCACCCATAACATCCCTGCATACGTTGATGTCCCTCTCTCAATTCCATATAAAGGCCGGCTGGTGATTGTTGGAGAATCCTTCATCCCAACCAATGACTTTGAGCGTTTAAAAGAAACCCTCCGAGATGGAAAAGGAGAACCTTACAAAAATGGGCGAAATCTGGCTTCTGGCTCTGTGCGAAGTCTTGATCCGGCAAATTGTGCAGGACGCTGTCTGCACTTTATGCCTTTTAATGTTCTGGAAGGTCTGGACTCTCCATTTCTCTTTCCAGACAGCAGATCTATAAAGGTTTCCAGCCTGTTTGACTATGGCTTCCAGCCTTGTCTTATATTATTGCAACCCAGCCTTTAACCTTGGATCTTGTAAACCAGTATATTGAAAATCTGACTGTTCTGGCAGGCAAAAAACATCTGCCTATTGACGGAATTGTAATGATTTTCGACAGTCTGGACTATTCCAAAAGCTGTGGGCGTACCGGACATCATTATAAAGATGGACTGGCTTTTAAGTTTGAAGACGAAACTTACGAAACCACTCTTCGCAATATAGAATGGACACCCACCCGTTTCGGAGAAATTGCACCTGTGGGAGTTTTTGACTCTGTGGAAATTGACGGATGCTCTGTTTCCAGAGCAACCCTTCACAATCTGACCTTTATCAAAGAATTAGAATTGGTGCCAGGTTGTAGAATTTCTGTATCGAAACGTAATATGATCATTCCTCATATTGAAGAAAATCTGGAACGTGGTCATTATGTAAATGCAGTTCCTCCTGCATGTCCATGCTGTGGTTCTCAGACTCGTATCTATCAAAGAAAAGGAAATGATGGGCGTCTCATTGAAACAGTGCATTGTGACAATCCCAACTGTGATAGCCAGATCCGAAAACGCTTTACACATTTCGTTGGAAAAAAAGCAATGAACATCGAGGGACTCTCCGAAACTACCTTGGAAAAATTCCTGACTTTGGGTTATCTCCAGACATTTCCGGATATTTACCATCTAAATGAACATCAGGAAGAAATCTTACAGTTGGAAGGTTTCGGTAAAAAATCCTTTGAAAGATTATGGAATTCCATTACTTCCAGCCGGAATACTACCTTTGTCCGATTCCTGGTTTCCATGGATATTCCTATGGTCGGACGAACAAAAGTAGGATTTTGGATACAGTATTCCACGGCAGTCTGCAGGAATTTTTTGACGCTGCCTCTGGTGACTATGATTTCACCCAGTTAGATGACTTTGGTGATACTCTGAATCAGAATATCCATGACTGGTTCTCTGATGAAAACAATCTAATTCTCTGGCACGAACTCCAAAAAGAACTTATATTTGAAGAAAGAAAGGAAATGAACACTATGATGAAAGAAAATGTATTTACAGGATGTACTATCGTTGCAACAGGAAAACTTGCTCATTTTACAAGGGATGAAATCAACTCCAAGATCATTGAGCTTGGAGCAAAAGCCGGCAGTTCTGTCACAAAAAAGACAGATTATCTGATTTGTGGGGAAAAAGCCGGAAGTAAATTAACAAAAGCTCAGGCTCTCGGTATTAAAATATTGTCTGAAGATGAGTTTCTTGAGATGATTGCGTAAGGAGAAATCTATGAGTATCATTACATCCGTTTTTCATATCTATGGATTTCTTATTACAGAAGAGGCTGCTAATCTTATCCTTCGATATACAGAGGAAGTTTTTCCTGATTTATACAAAGAGTTCTCTGATCCAGAATCACTCTTAGCCTTTCAGGAATATCTTTGTGAGAAACTTGATGGCTGTCGTTATGGCACTGCCGAGTCTATGACGGTATGGAGGATCAAAGATCAGGAAGAACTGGACTTAAATCCAGGAGAAGAATTTTATATCATTGAACTTAAAAATTCTTCCCACTTATTTTCACAGGCGTATTCTTCTTATACGGAAGTTATCCAAGAAATTCAAGAAACGTTTGGTGAATTACTTCCTCCCGATTTTCCATTAGATGATTTTCTTGTGGAAATCATGGGCGAAGTCTGGGGATAGTGAAATGGGGTGACGCCCCATTTCAAACATCTTTTGCAACTTTACATTTATAATTATTTTACCGTTGGAAAGCACCTTCTTTTTTGATATAATGAAAGCAAATGGAGGGATAACGTATATGAGTATTCAATCAGATATAGAGATGCTATCAATTGAAGCACTGGAACATCTGGTATTTGAATCTCGAAAGGATATGTAAAACATGGAAGGTAAATATTTTTTTAACGGGAAAGATATTTCAATGAATCTGTATATTCAGATCCGGGATGTTGTCGATATTATTATGGAAAAGAGCCATCTTTCCTTTCCGGATGCCATGGGCAAATTTTATCACTCAAAAACTTACAAGGCCCTGCAAAATACAGAAAATACTCTTTGGGCGGAATCTGCTGGCTATATTGCAGACCGCTATTACGAAGAACAAGAAGAAGCACAAATAAGCAAATAACAAACGAAAAATATGTTTAAGAAGGAACTGCTTGCCATAAGCGGTTCCTTTTTTGTATAAGAAAGAAGGGATTACATGTTTATTAATACCTATTCGAATCATTACCAGCAAACAATTGACCACTTTCATGGAGCATACGCTTTTCTTAGTAACTTCTATCCTTCCCGGATATATTACCGGGGCTACTGGTATGCAAATAATGAGGCTGCTTTCCAGGCACAAAAGACACTTTCCCCTAAAGAACAGCTTCAATTTACCAAATTAAGGAATCCAAAAGATGCAAAAAAACTGGGAAGAGAAGTGCAGCTCCGTTCAGACTGGGAAAGAGTAAAGCTTATGTACATGTATGAAATTTGTATGTGCAAATTCATGCAGAATCCTACCCTATGTAAAGCATTACTTGCTACTGGGAATTGTCACCTTGTTGAAGGAAACAACTGGGGAGATTACTTTTGGGGTTCTGTAAATGGTCATGGCGAAAATCATCTGGGCAAAATTCTTATGGATATACGTGCAAAGCTTCAATTTGAATGTTAAAACATAATTTATCCAATTTTGCACTGTATGAACTGCAAATATTTTGCTATAATGAAAGATAGATTTTAAAGAAAGGATTTGTGCTTATGTATCTGAAGCGTTTTGTCTATGACCGTCTTCTGGATTGGAAAAATGAAGGAGGTCATAGTACCCTGGAAGTCGGTGGAGCTCGTCAGGTTGGAAAAACCTACCTGATACAGAAATTCGCTGACGAAAACTACAAACACAAAATTTATATTAACCTGTTTGAATTAAGCGGCAAACAGTTTATGGAATGTTATAAACAGGCAACCGACTGGACACCTAGAACAAAACGGCGGGAGCATCCTCTCCATGATGCCTTCCAGTTATATGAGCCGGACTTTATTGATTCCGATGATACCGTCATCATTATTGATGAAATTCAGGAATCATCGGAAATTTATAACCGCATCCGGGAGTTCACCCGACAGTTTAAAGCCCATTTCATCGTTACAGGTAGTTATCTTGGAAGAATTTATGATCCGGAGTTTCGCTATTCCAGCGGCGATGTCACCAAACTCACCATCTATACGCTTTCTTTTGAGGAGTTTTTGATGGCCTATGATCAGAATCTGTATGGCGATTACAAAAAAATATCTCTTGTTTCCTCTGAAGCAGAAGTCTATAATCGCTTAAAGGAAACCTATGAGCTGTACTGCCAGATTGGTGGCTATCCCAAAGTGGTCGAAAACTATCTGGAAAACCGGAACATCGTAAAAGCTCAAGGCGAACTCGTAAAAATCATTGATACCTTTACCAATGAATCCATTCGCTATTTTACGGATATTTTGTATACCAAAGTGTTTACCCATATTTTCTTTTCCATCTGCCGTATTTTAAATCGTGAAAAGAAAGGATTTTCAGAAGACAGCATCAGTGAAGAATTGCAAAAACTGGTAACCAAAGACTACTCCAGCAATATTTCAAAGGCTACCTGCAACCGTGCCATTAGCTGGCTGTACTTTTCTGGAATCATTGGATTCTGTGCAAAAATAACAGAAATGGACATTCTGGATTTTAAGTCTGCAAGCCGCTGCTACTTCATGGATATGGGGCTGGCAAATTATTATCTGACACGTACCGGTACCGATTCCCGTGTACTTGCAGGCACATTAAATGAAAATTATGTCTATATCAACCTGAAGAAACGCCAGGATTTTCCACCGGAAATTTCCTTTGAAACCCCAGCTTTTGCTACTTACCGAGGCGGAGAAATTGATTTTTTGGCACAAAGCCTATCTTCTTCCACCCGATATTTAATAGAAGTAAAAGCCGGAAAAGGGACTGCTTCCACTGCCCAGAAAGCTCTGGCTCAGGGAAAAGCAGATAAGCTTCTTTATTTAAAAGGGGCAACCAAAGGAGGGATAGACGGAAAAACAGAAACACTGCCTATTTATTTATTGGAACAATACAAGTTTAATTAAATTTATGTTTACGAAGAGACTACTTGCGAGTGGTCTCTTTTTATTTAGAAGGATCACGAAAAACACAGCACTGAATTAGTGAAAATTTATGAATTTATGAGAATTGGCATAGATGTGATGTTACGGAAAAGGGGTATGGATTTATTCTATTCCCTCTTTTGTCAATGCCAATTCCCATCAAGAAAGGAAGAATTACATGAACAATACAACAACTGAATTACAATGGGGAGATGTCATCTTCAAACCTGGACAACGTGTGCGGACAACCGATGCCAGCGATTATGCAGGATTGGATGGTGTTATTTTGGAAATTCATACCGGCGAAGATAAAGAAACCGACAATCTGACTCCTGATATTCACTGTTGCTTTGATTTTCCTGAGTCTGAAGCAGACCTTCGGAAACTAGAGGAACGCTTTTCTTCTCTTTACAATATGCCAAAAAAACTGGATGATCTTGCTTTGGATGAAGTGATTATGTCCCCGGATGAACTGATTTCTATTCCAGAAGAACCCTCTCGTCTTCTTCATTATATTGGTACAGACGAATGGGCTCGCCCGGTATACCAGGATCAATATGGGAAGTTGTGGAAAGATGTAGAACTTGGTGACTTTGAAATTCCTCATCTGCACTCTGCAGTCGGAAATGAATTTGATGGAGAACCGGATATGCCTATCCGGAAACCATTTAGAATTTTAACAGATAAACCGAAAAATCCTTATGAATTTCAGTACATGATGCTTAGTCGTTTACAAAGCGACTGTGAGTATTACTTGAATTACGGAAACCGTTGTACTGGACATCTGTACTATCACAATGAAAGCAAACAAATTGCCGCCATGAAAAAACTCTGGAATGAATTTCCGGATGATGGGAAACCAGAATGGTTGACATGGAAACAAATCCTAGAATACGAAAAAGCAATGTGTTCAGACACAAAATAATAGAACCGCCATAAAAATATTTTTTAAGGAGAATGATTATGAATTCAATAAAAGAACTAAAAGAACAATTAGGATATGAAGAAATCGGTCTCGATGATACATTTACATTTCACTGTACCCAATGCGGAAAGTGCTGCATTCACCGGGAGGATATTCTCTTATCCCCGAAAGATCTGTTTAACATAGCAAAAAAATTTCAAATTACACCAGCGGAAGCCTTGGAACAATATTGTGAAACTTATATTGGATGTAACTCCCGTTTCCCGATAGTCCGCCTGAGACCACAAGGAAGTGTCAAACGCTGCCCTTTATTAAAGGATCAGAAATGTTTGGTTCATGATGTAAAACCGACTGTCTGTGCCATGTTTCCGATTGGTCGGTATCTTACCCTTTCTGCGGATGATAGTTTTCCGAAAAATCCAGAAGAACTGTCTGTTGGATATATCTTTAATAATCCTGAGTGCGGAGACGGAATCGAAACACATACCGTCCGGGAATGGTTTCGTAGTTTTAACATTCCACTAAAAGATGACTATTTCTTTACATGGACAAGAACACAGGCAACACTCTGCAAACATCTACAATTTCTGGAAGAACACATATCAGAAAAGACCATGATTTCAATATGGAATGCTACTTTGATAACTCTGTATCTGAACTATGATATTACAGAAGATTTTCAAACGCAATTTCAGCAAAATTCAGATGCAATCCTATCCTTAATTGAAACACTAGGAACTGTTGACATTCCTAAGAAATCATAAACAACTATAAATACTTTGAGCCGACCAGTTTTGGACGGCTCTTTTTCATATCACTTTACATTCTGGCAGCTCTTTTGTTTCCTGTTCTTATCACACGCAATCCATTCATCCAAAGTAAGCGGCTGATAATTTGAATACATACAAAAACAGTTAATCATATTACATGGAATATGCTGTGTTTCCCCCTGTGTATTCAGAAATGTTGTTTCAGATGTGATTCCTTGAAATCTTTCCAGCAATCTCTGATCCTGCGTATCGTGTACATGTCCATACAACATATAGGTTTTTGGGTTTCCTTCTGCATTCAATTTATACTGTCCGTTATAACACATAATAGGATAATGACAAAGTATCACTTTTCTCTTATTATCGCTAAGTTCCTCATACATTTTAATCCACTCAAAGCGTGAACTGTCGAAGTTTGGATCCTTGACATAGTGGTCATGGTTTCCCTGTATCAGATATAGACGTCCGTTCAATTTCTGAAGCAACTGGTTTGTTTCTTCAGATTTCCCCCATGATAAATCCCCTAAGATAACAACTTCATCCCTATTACGCACTTTACTATTCCACTGTTTCAGCATATAATCATTCATTGCATTTACATTTGCAAATCCACGTTTATCCATTTTTGTATTCAAATTTTCATGAAAGAAATGTAAATCTGCAATATAATATCTCATTTTATATCATTCCCTCAATCTTGTTTAAATTATCAATATTTACAACTGCCCAGAACACTCTTTTTAAATCTTTCCCTTTCAAAGTTGATGCCGGGATTACCGAATCTTTACCAAATTCCTGAATAAACTGATTTCTGAGTTTACGAATTTTTTGTCCTTTTTCTGGTCCCGATAAATGCTCCATACCTAATTTTTTTTCAATCTCTAATGCCTGTTTTACCTTATCCCAACCCATGCCTGAAATCATCAGTTCATACATCAAGCGAACCAGGGATGCTCCGCAGGCAACCGTTTTGGATCATACTGCACTTTCCTGTTTAAATATAACGAATGAAAATCATTAATAAACTTTTTCAATTCTGCATCTTCACCGCTATCGGCTTGTTGATAACGCAAAAGCTGTTTCTCAACATCTTTTACGATATATTTAGGTTCATAATCTCTTCCCTCCAGCGTGCTCCCCAGTGTAATCTTCCTTGTATTCCATTCTTGTTCTGCCCGTTTTAAATACTTTTCTTTCACAACAGAGCATTGCATCTCGGATATACAGTTTCTGGACAACATCATAATATCATAGAACTGCTTCACCTGTTCATCCAGCCTTTCATTTTGTACGCCAATCGTATTACAACCTAATGTGGTGAGCTTATCCGCAAATAAATAATTCAATGGAAGGATCTGATAGTTCCATGAACTGTTTACCGCAAATATGTTTTCTCCCGTTCTTCTTTCATATTCCCATTTTTCTGGCTGGAGAATAAATTCTATTTTTAATTCCTGATAGGGAATACTCTCTCTCTCCATATTACGTTCTGCATTGGATAGTACAGAAGGAACTTTCGTGTAATATGTATGTAATGGAAGATTTGTTTTCGGATTCTTAGGGCTATGTTTATGAAAGTAAAACAATTCGTCTTCTGTCCCCAAATATTCTTCGATTTTCCTCAATGTTTTCTTTATTTCCTCTTCTGTTCCAAAAAATAACATATCAATGTCTACACTTGTTCTTTGAGCATCCCTTGGCAGATAAAACTGCGTGGCTGCACCACCTTTCAATATTATTTTATCTCCTAGTATTTTCTGAATATGCAAGAATAATTCAAGATCCCATAAAAACAGTTCCATTCTCGCCATATTTTTAAACCCAAATTCTTCCATTCTCTTCTGAAAGGTTTCTCTCTGAAATGCTTCCTCTTTATGAAATAACTTTTTGTAATCCAAATTTTATTCTTCCCTTCTAAGTATTTTTCCAAACTCTATTGCCGAATCTGTAATAAACCGATTTTCAACGATAAAGCGAATATCATATTGTATATTCCTTCTTGATGCTACTGTTATCAGCTTCTTTTTATCTATATTTCCCAATCTGCTGAGATTCTGATAAATTCTTACCAATTCTTGCAATGATAGTGGATATCCGTTTCTCGTTATTGCAAAATAAAGATCTGCAAAAGCCTTCTCTATACTTGCCAGACCTTCACTACTGTACTGAAAATCCTCCGTTGTGTATAAAATCACCTGCATATTATGGCTACCTGAAAACATAGCATCTTCATACATTTTTTTCGTGTATTGTGGTTCTATCACCTCAAATCCTTCTGCTAATAAATTGTTATATATTTCCTCTTTTGCTGCTTTTTCAATAAATGCAATGACAGGATATTGTTCTGGTATGTGTAACATATATTTTGCCAAAATATCCAAACCGGATATATAATAATAAAATCCCAGCTCATCCATGTAATTTTTCAATTTTTGGGCTGTTTCACATAAAATAATTCCCTGTCTGCCTTTCAAATCATTGAAGGAAAATACACCGTTTCGCACTCTCTTAATGTAACCCGCCTCTACTAATTTAGAAAGATTCCAATATAAAGTAGACTTTTTTAACTCCGGGAAAAGGGGAATTACTTCATCTGTATAAAAGGTAGTTTGATTCCCAAGATTTTGTTTGATTATCTCGTATTTTTTTTCTAATGCTGTTTTGCTATTCATACTACACCTACTTTCTTTTCGTAGTATATCACATAGCACCTAATAAAACAATAAAATAACGACAAGTTATATTTGCGTTTATTTTATTGTTTTTATTTATAATTCAATCTATTTGCAAATATATTTGTAATTTCAATAAAAATACGCAAATACTATATTTGCGTATTTTTATTGAAACTCACTAGAACTGCAACAGCAGCTCATATAGCATCCTATAACGTTTTCCAATCTATCCTATTCTTTATAATGGAATGATCCTTGGAACTTGTACACCTACTGTAATTCCCATTTCTATCTTTCTCCTATAATCCCGAAAACTATGGATACGAAACCCAGGCATTCCCCAAGCACAAGAAATTTTGCGAACATAGTACTCGTTTGATTTTGTGAATATTTTCCCTTGCTTCCTGTGCAATAACTTCATAATCCGTAACGACTGAGTTGAAATCTTAGGAAACGTTCCATTAACTTTTTTATACAAATCTCCTCTTTTGGTTTCTTCCAAAATAATAGTTTTTCCATGCATACAGGACCATTCTATACATGGAATATCTGCACTTCTTATCCCTGTTTCCATTGCAATTCTCAAAAATAAGGAAGTTTCAAAATCCTTTTTATATAGGAATTGATCTGCTATCATCTTGTAATGATCAACAAAATAAATTTCTCCTATCTTTCTTTGTAGTTCTGCCAAAGATATGCTATTCAGCCATTCCAGTTTTCCTCTGTATTTTTCAACAAATATCATCCCCTGCTCAGCTTCAAAAGATTGCCTCAAATCACGGATAGCCTCTGACCAACATTTTCTTTGTCCAGGTAACAATAAACATACCATTTTCTGTAAAAATTTTTCTTCACTATCCGGATTCCACTGTATTAAACGCTTTAGTTCTTCATAGGCTTGATTTACTTTATATTCCATTGTACTATTTCTCATCTTCAGATTCTCCTTCGTATGGCTCTAAAATCTTTGAAGCCCTCTCCACAAACATCCTGTCTGCCCCTGAAATCTCATATTCTTTCCAAAGTGCCTTATGTATCTGTTCCTCTGTTAAATCTCTACACTTTTCCTGCAGCATACGGACAAATGGATATATCATAGTCGCATGAATATTTTTCCCGGATCGTACCATATCTCCTTCCATTTGATATGCTTCCTGTAAGCATTCCAGTATAATGCGAACATCCGTAACACTTTCTCTCATTGTGCTTCCCCTCATCAGGCTTATCCTCCTATTTACATACGTACTCTCAATCCATCTAATCTCGACACGTTCAGTCCAACCAGATACCAGTCATCTCCCATTTCAATTCGGACCGGAACCCAAACATTTTTCACCTTTACATCAAAACATTCCCCGCAATGTAGTCCTCCATAAAAAGATTCCAAATCAAAACGTATATCATACCTCCCTGTTTCAGTATCATAAAACAATGTACCTTCTCTGTGTTCACTCATAATATCTGCCTCCTTAAATTTTTCTTTTACTTAGTAATTACCTCATCTCTATACAGATTGAAGAAATTCCGGAAAAATTTCATAAAAGTTTTTCCGATACCGATAATAGGTAGAAGAAGTTAACCCCAACTCCCGCTGCAGTTGTGTCGGTGTTACCTTCTTTTGTACCACCCTCATAAATTCCTGGTTAAACTTTTCCTGTTCTATAGCCCGTGGTCTTCCTACTTCATCCCATTCACCCGAAGCCTTTTTGCCTCCATACCTTCCTTTTGTCGCTTCTCCTTTTTCTCCATCTCTGCCTGTGCCATGGATGCATAGAGTTCAATCATCATATTATTGATTGTTTCTATCATCATCTTTGCCAGATTATTTTCCATCTGAGACAGGTCAAACAACGTGTAGGAAGTTCCAATACCATTACCCGAACCCCTTTTTCTTCTAAAAAACGTAGCTGCTTTAAAATCTCCTGCTTGTTCCTGCCAAGTCTGTCCAGCTCTGTAATAATCAGGGTATCCCCTACCCGTAAAACATCTTCCACAAGAACGGTATAACGTGGTCTGTCAAAATTTTTACCGGTTATCTTATCTGTAAAAATACTTTCCAGTTTAATTTTCTGATTTTCACAGAACCTCTTTATTTCTATAATACCTCGGTCCAAGTGTTGTTCCTTAGTACTGATTCTGTGATACCCATAATATGCCATACGTATCCCCCTTTATACATTCCCAAAAAGTCTTAAAATATTTTGGCATATCTCAAAACTTTCTTATATACTTTTTGGAAATAAAAAAATAGCCTATTACATCTCCCATCAAAAAGCATACTTTTTGGGAGGTGACTTTCACTACTTCTGTACGCAAGATGGCATAAAAAAGCAACAAAAAAAGACAGAGGTTTTAAAAAAATTCCCTCTGTCTTCAGATCAACTATTCTGGAAAGATGTCCATCTTTTTTCCTTCAAACTTATATCCTACACCTCTCACTGTTTTAATATAGCGGCATTGCTTTAACTCCGGTTCAATTTTCTTTCTCATACTGGATACCAGACAGTACACAATATTATCAATGCTTTCTGGCAATTCCTCGTTATAAAGAATCTCAAAAATTTTTTCCTTAGTAAATATCACACCTGGTCTCCCTGATAAAAGTACAAACAATTCATATTCTGCTTTCGTTAGGACGATCTCCGTCTGTCCTCTATAAATCTTATGATAATCCGGATAAATCCTAAAATCGGAATTTTCTTCATCCTCTCCTAGAATGCTTTTTATATTTTCCACTACATATTCTTTGTATCCCAATACAGTTGAAATAGTTACTTTCCCCAAGCTACACTTCCCTTCTGTTTTTCTCTTATGTGAAAATGTTTCACACGGATTCCTTTTAAAAATGGTTCTCCATTCTCCATTCATTGATAAGCTGCACAACCTGTGTTAAATTGGTATACCAGATATAATGTCCTCCATTTACAATATATAGCTGGTGATTACCAGATTCTAAATCCAGTTGGTTTCTATGAGCAGTCTCCCATGCCGGAACATTTTGTACATTCTCTGAAGAAATCATGGTTAATACAGGAAGTGCCGATGGAAATTTTTTATTCTTTATAGAAAGTAATGATTGGTCCATCCCATTTACTTCACTTCTAATCGTATCATTGTTGCTCAAAGAATATGCCTGAATGTATTCCTCCCTATCACTTTCCGTATAAGTATACCCGGAAACCTGTGGTAATGCTGCCCCATATTTATCCGGATCTGTTTTCAATGCAGTCTGGAATTCTTCCAAAGAAGAAAAAGAATTCTTAATTTTCTGAAATTCATCAATTCCCTGCAGCATATATTTCTTTTCCATTTCCATAGCCTCTGCCAGCTCTTCATCATACACCGTATTATCAACAGCAATGAAACCTTTTACTTTTTCCGGATAATTCTGTACAAATTGAGTCCATATACTCCAGAAATCGAATGTACCAGCAATACACACTGCTCAATTCCCATGGTGTCCAGTGCAGCATTCAATTCACTATTGATATTATCTACAGTTCGGTTAGTCGATGCACCATCACTAAGTCCATATCCAAACGGCTCTACAATCACTATGTTAAAAACTCTTATCTAAAGATTGTGCCAGAGGTTTGAAGTAGATATGCGGTGATGGAACTCCCAGTGCCGGCATCATCACCAATGTGGTTTTTCCTTCATCTGCAAATGTTTCTCCACTTGCATCCAATTTTCCATACAAAGCAAGATGCATATCATTCCCTTTCACTGTGATATATTTACTCGCATACCCAACTTGTGTCTTTTCCATAGCATGTACCATATTAGAATTTCCTATCAGAAATACAAACAGCATCACAACCGTCACAATTCTTGAGATTCTATTTTTGTATCTTCTCATACGCTTCCCCCTAAGTAAATTATTCCAAATATTTTTTCAGTTCTTCTACCCTATCTAATCTTTCCCATGGAAGGTTAATATCATCTCTCCCAAAATGTCCATAGGCTGCCGTCTGTTTATAGATTGGACGGCGTAGATCCAACATCTGAATGATTCCTGCTGGTCGCAGATCGAATTCTCTTCTTATGATCTCTACCAGACTCTCATCTGAAATTTTTCCGGTTCCAAATGTGTCTACCATAATAGAGGTCGGATGCGCTACCCCCAATTGCGTAAGACAACTGAATTTCACATTTTTTGCCAGACCTGCGGCCACAATATTCTTCGCAACATAACGAGCAGCATAAGATGCAGAACGATCTACTTTCGTACAGTCTTTTCCAGAAAAAGCCCCGCCGCCATGCCGTGCCATACCACCATAGGTATCTACAATAATCTTACGTCCTGTTACTCCACTATCTCCGTGAGGTCCGCCGATGACAAAACGTCCTGTTGGATTGATGAAAAATTTTGTATTCTCATCTACCAGTCTGTTGGAATAATCGGTTCCAATACATATTTTTTATATCATCGTGGATCTGCTCCTGTGTCACATCTGGATCATGCTGTGTTGACAGAACCACT
>ENA-OQCP01000640-OQCP01000640.1-human-gut-metagenome-genome-assembly--contig:-NODE-640-length-15337-cov-3.329126_pt1 | contig 15337 bp, 23 predicted proteins | sample MGYA00242760_ERZ504583 | MGnify/ENA primary metagenome ERZ504583 (study PRJEB26092, sample SAMD00036308) | human gut metagenome | host: Homo sapiens | study: EMG produced TPA metagenomics assembly of...
TTTTTAGCGGGAGTATTATAGCACATTTTGCTCTATTTTGGTAGTTTTTTTTAATATATTATCTATTTTTTATAAAAACTATGGAAATATTTATAAAGTGATGATATAATCTATCGCGGATTTTTAAGAATGAAGAGGAATACAGATGAAAGTTATTGTTTTGAACTCGTCGGCACAGGTTGGCGAGGAAGTTGGAAAAATTTTCTGCGATGAGGTCAATGCAAAGCATAATGCGGTTCTCGGACTTGCAACTGGAGCGTCCCCGATACCTACATATGAGTATATGACCGAGCAGTATCGCAGCGGCAAGGTGAGCTTCAAAGATGTCAGGACCTTCAACCTCGACGAATACTGCGATCTGCCGAAGAATCACCCCAACAGCTTCTATTCGTTTATGGAAGAGAACCTTTTCTCGAAGGTCGATATAAAGTCCGAAAACGTCAATTTCCTTGACGGAAACGCCGAACCCGTCGCCGAGAGCGCACGTTATGCGCAGGCTATAAAGAATGCCGGCGGAATAGATATTCAGCTTCTCGGAATCGGCAGAAACGGTCACATAGGCTTCAATGAGCCGGCTGATGAGTTCACCGACGAGGCATTCAAAGTAAAGCTTACCAATAGCACGATAGCTGCAAATTCGCAGTATTTTACTGATATTGCCATGCCGCACTATGCCATAACAATGGGCATCGGCTCGATAATGAGAGCTAAAAAGATAGTGCTCATCGCGACAGGCAAAAGCAAGGCAGAGGCGATAAAGGCGACTGTTGAGGGTGAAGTTACTCCGCATTGCCCGGCGTCGATACTTCAGCAGCATGACGATGTGACGATTTTCCTTGACGAAGCGGCGGCAAGCCTGCTGAAAAATAAAAATTGAGATAAACAGACCTCCGATGCGTCAAAGTGCGTCGGAGGTCATTTTTTAATACAGAGCTATTTTGTTGATTTCGGGCGTGCCTCGGGATGAGGCCATCAGTATGCGTACAGCGTCGGTTTCAAGCCCGTGGAGCTTCATTATCTTTTTCGTGCCGATTGTTGTGCCCTCAAAGCTGTTGAACCAGATTTTGTCCTCATTTCTGCGCTGGACAATGAAGTTTTCAACGCGCTGACCCTCGGCAATATTTTCGCTCAGATCAAGGAAGTTGAGCTTCATTCTCTCGCCGAGTTCAATGGTTATAACACGCTGAGTTTCACTCCCGTTGTACGGTTCAATAGTGATCTCTTTGCCCTCTGCAAGATTTGTCTTGAAGCTGTTTTTTATAAGTTCGCCGAGCTCGTTCAGACGCTTGACGTCGTCATCATTGAGCTTTCCGTTGGGCATCGGGGGAACATTGAGATTGAATGTGGTGTTCGCGCCTACGGAGTTGAGATATGTGTCAAAGAGTCTTTCGAGCGAATGTGCCTGCTCGGTGTCGCGATAGAACCAGCCCGGGCGGATGGACATATCAATTTCCGACGGAGCGAATACAAGACCTTTGGAATATATAATATTGCTAAGCGCGCCGATGTTTTGGTCGGTGTTGTACATATATGAAAGGTCGCCCGCAAGAGGACCCGGATTGGTCTGTATCTCGCAGAACGGGCAGAGCTCGGAGTGCCTGTCCCATGGGGAAAGATAGAAACCGAATTTCAGCCCGCGGCGGCGGCATGCGTCGGAAAACTCTCTGACAACATCTCCTTTGCCGTTTTTATACGGCTGTTTTTTATGCAGTAGCCGGTGTATTCACTCGGCCAGAGACAGAATCTGTCGTGATGTTTTGCTGTGATAACAGCTCCCTTCATGCCGGCGGCTTTGAATGCTTCGCACCACTGGTCGCAGTCGAGCTTTGCTGGATTGAATATAGCAGGGAGTCAGTGCTGTGCCCCCATTCTGCGCCTGTGTAGGTGTTCGGACCGAAATGCACGAATGCACAAAACAGAGTTTTGGTTATAAGTCTGAGCTGATTTGCGTCCGGCTTTACATGAGCCGCCTGCTTAATGAAGTCCTTCATATCTCTTTCTCCTTTTGTCGGTTATCTGGACGTTTTTAGTTTATCGGCTCAGACTGCTGTTGCCAATATGAGTTTTGCTCACCTTTTACTTTTCGTGAGTCTATTTCTTGCCGGATTTTTTGAATATCAGCAATGAGATTGATATCACCGTCGCAATTATAACCGTTATGCCGACTGCGGTGACACCCTGCTTGACTCTCGCGGCGTTTCTCATGTTTTCGCCGCTCGGCAGAGTATAAGTCTCTATTTCATCAACATCATCAGCTAAATATTCTTCATCGGTATCTTGAGATTTAGAGGATCGGTTGGTTTTGGAAGAACTTGATTTATTTGTCTTTGATTTTGATTTTGTGCTCGACTTAGATGATGAGCTTTTGCTCTTTTTCTTCGTTGTGCTCTCTTTTTTCGTCGTCGATTTGGTCGAATTTGATTTCTTTGTAGTCTTTGTGGTGTCTCTGTCATCGGAATCCGAATTGCCGGATTGGTTGTTCTGTTCCGCGGTAGTCTCAGGCGGGGCAATATATGTATCTATTTCAAACATCTTTGACGGAATGCCTTTGTCATCGGTGACTCTGACATAAATTTCCGGGTCACCGCCGAATGAATATTTCCTGTCTATAAGCGTCTCGCAGGTTATCCCGCCTCCGGCAAACGATGCGGAGGATTTGACGCTGAACAGCTGTTCGTCGTATTCTGCCTTCCCTGTAATACCGATTTTTATCGGGCCTTTGCCGTCAACATATATTTCATAGACAACCGGACTCTCTTTTGTCAGATCGGCATATGAGATATCGCCGTTTATCGCAACATAAAGCGAGCCTTTTTCGGTTTTGGTGTAATATGTAGCGAGCGCGCAAATGCTGTTGCCGCCGTTCTCATTTTCGCACTGTATCTGCACATTGGTGCCGCGCACTTCATCGGGCGAAACAGAACCGTCTATCGACACCGCAAACGCCTGTATCGCAAGAACAAATGTAAAAGTTATTGCTGCTGCCGCTGTGCAAAAACGCTTTGCAAATACCATTATCTTTTCCACGCTTAGATCACCTCCACGCTTAGATCACCGCCACGCTTAGATCACCGCTTATGCTTTAAAGTACTAATACCGAAAATATCACTTTTTTCATTAATGTGCAATAGCAAAAGTCGAATTTTGTAAAATCAGCACAAAACAATTTGTAAATATTGCACAATGAAAACAAGATGTTTGCGCAAGCAGACATAAAAAAACGCTGCATCGCAACCCGAACAGGTTAAGATACAGCCGAGATAATTTCAATTTTTTCAGATTTTCATCTTTTTCATTGCGACCGAAAGAGCCTTGCACAGTGCAGTTCCGAGAACGGCGCAGACACCGGCTTCAATGAGTCCGTTGACTCCGACGAATGCAGCGGCAAAAGCCATAACATTTGTCGAACCGAACTGCTCCTTGAGCTGAATGATTATCGGTGCGTTGTTGAACAGCAGAAGCAGTGTGCCGGTGAACAGAATCGTGTTGAGCAGGGGACCTGCGATGCTTGCAACAAGATACTGCACAAAGCTTGTCTTATCTTTCGACGATATCGCTTTGAAAATAACTGCCGTCAGCCAGCCCATGAGAACTCTGGGCACGATGCAGACGATAGCGGTGCGCAGGGGACTGACGCTGAAAAGCGCAACGCCGAAAGTGCTCATTCCGAAGCACTGGATGAAGCTCGTTATTCCGAATACCGCGCCGAGAAACAGTCCGCCGACAGGGCCTAGCAGAACGGCTCCGATGATGACCGGAATCGTTATAAAAGTTATCTCGATGGCTCCGGCTTTGAGATAACCGAGCGGTGTGAATGCCATGACGATTATCAAGCGGTGAGCAGTGCGGTGAGCACGAGACGCACGAGTTTTTGCCGCGATGCGGCAGCTGATGTTTTTGACATGATTTTTTCCTCCTTGCTGTTGCTCCGTCAGGATGCAGCGCAATTTTTTGAGTCTATATCAAAAGCATTGCTTTTAATATGTAATTTTATTATTTTCTGTTCTTTTCGTATATTATACGAAGTCCCTTGAGTATGAGCTCGGGGTCGTATGTCATCTTGTGGTTGCAGCTCTTGATTATCTCGCCCGAAAGTCCGCCAGTTGCAACAAATGATTTAACTTTGCGTCCGAGCTCCTGCTCCATTCTGTCGCAGAGCCCGTCGAGCATGGCGGCGGTGCCGAAAACAACACCGGACTGCATGCAGTCGATTGAATTTGTGCCGATGGCTTTCTTTGGGGTCGAAAGGCTTATCGCGGGAAGCTGAGATGTTTTGGCGGACAGTGCTTCAAGCGAAATCCCGACGCCGGGGGCGATGGCGCAGCCGCAGAAAGAGCCGCTCTCGTCGATAACATTGATTTTTGTTGCAGTTCCGAGGTCGATAACAAAGCACGGCAGCTCATAGAGATTCGCCGCCGCAACAGAAGCGGCAACAAGATCCGCGCCCGCCTGCGACGGGTCGTCGGCAAGAATGTTTATTCCTGTCTTGACTCCGGGACCAAGAACAATGGGCTCGCTGCCTGTTATGCGCTTTGCGGCGTGCGATATAGCACCCGTCAGCTCCGGCACAACGGAGCTTATCGCGCATCCGGTAAACTCGTCAAAACCGTAGCCGTAGAGATCGAAAATGCTCTTGAGTTCAATGGCATACTGATCTTCAGTGCGCGAACGGTCGGTGGCGAGTCTCGAAACGAATTTCAGCTCTTCGCCGCTGTATGCGCCGATTGTTAAATTGGTGTTGCCGATGTCGATAGTCAGAAGCAATCCGATCACCTCGTGAAAAGCGTTGTTTTAACTGATTTGATTATACACTATAATGTGGAAAAAAGCAAACTTATAATAAATTTCACTGTTTATTTTCGCGGCGCATTATGGTATAATTGTCCGCAGAAAGGAATGAGACCCGTTATGCTGTGTAATTTGTGCCCGCGACACTGCGGAGTTGACCGCGATGTTTCGCAGGGATATTGCATGAGCCCGAATATAATAAAGCTCGCGCGGGCGGCGCTGCATTTTTGGGAGGAGCCGTGCATCAGCGGCACAAAAGGCTCAGGTACAGTGTTCTTCTGTGGGTGCAATCTCAGGTGCGTGTATTGCCAGAACAGCGAGATAAGCGGCGGGAGAGCGGGCATCCCGATGAGCGACGAAGATGTTATGCGCACTTTTGACAGGCTCATTGAAAAGGGCGCGCATAATCTCAATCTCGTTACCCCTACTCATTATGCGGATTCCGTAGCGCGGATACTTGAAAAATATCATTCGCCTGTGCCTATTGTGTATAACTGCGGCGGATATGAATCTATGGAAACGCTCAAAATTCTCGAGGGTCTTGTTGATATATATCTGCCTGATTTCAAATATGCCGACTCGGCTCTTGCGGCTGAATATTCTCACGCGCCGGATTATTTCGAGCGTGCGTCCGAGGCGATTAAAGAGATGAACAGGCAGGTCGGAGTGCTCAAACTCGACTCCGACGGCATAGCCGAACGCGGCCTTATCATACGCCACCTTGTGCTCCCGGGAGCCGTTTCAAACACGAAGAAAGTGCTTCGCTGGATAAAGGAAAATCTGCCGGAGGGAACGGTAGTCAGCCTGATGAGCCAGTATACGCCGTGCGCAAAAGCTGCGGAGCGTCCGCCTCTTGACAGGCGCATTTCCAAGTACGAATATGAAATAGCGCTCGATGCAATGATTGACCTCGGCTTTGACAACGGTTATGTGCAGAGCCGCTGTTCGGCGCAGAAAGATTTTATTCCGGATTTTCAGTCCCACGAGGGACTCTTATAAATATTGTTGACCGAAAGGGAGTTTTGATATGACAGGTTTTATCGGAGCGGGCAATATGGCAAATGCCATTATAAAAGGCATGGTGTCGTCCGGTGCGGCAGAGGGAAAAGATATAGCAGTCTATGATATCCACTCAGAAAAGCGCGAAAAGGCGGCTGCGGATTACGGAGTAAATGCGGTGTCAAGCCTTGAAGAACTTGTGAGTGGGTGCAGCGAGATAGTTGTTGCAATCAAGCCTTACGGTTTTGAAAAGCTGCTCGGCGGACTTGATGCTCAGCTCAAAGAGCACGACCCGCTTATAATTTCCATAGCTGCCGGCAAGACCATTGATACTATTTCATCATATCTCAGCTATGAGCCCGCACTCGCGCGCGTTATGCCGAATATAAACGCCACGATAGGCGCATCCATGAGCGCATACTGCGCGAACGGACGAGTCAGTGCGGAACAGAAAGCATTTGTTGCAAAGCTTTGTTCATCCATCGGCGAAGCGGTCGAGCTCGACGAAAAATTCTTCTCGCTTTCGGCGTTATCGGCGGCGCAGCTCCTGCGTTTGCCTATATGTTCATCGACGAGCTTGCGCGCGGCGGAGTTAAAATAGGCATGAACAAACAGGTTGCGCTGAAAGTTGCGGCTCAGACCGTGCTCGGCAGCGCGAAGATGATAGCGGAGAGCGGGGAGCACCCCTATGCTCTTGTGGATAAAGTCTGTTCGCCCGGCGGAACCACTATCGAGGGCGTTGCGGCGCTCAATGAAAACGGATTTACAAACGCCGTTATGCAGGCTGTGACGGCAACATACGAAAAGGATCTGAAACTCTCCGGCAAATAAAATGCGGAGAGGATGAATATATCAATAATTATACGGAGGTATAAACAATGGCATTACCGGTAGCACTTCAGCTCTACAGCGTCAGAGACGAGCTTGAAGCAGATTTTGAGGGTACTATAGCAAAGGTCAAGGAGTTCGGCTATGACGGAGTCGAATTCGCGGGACTTACGGCAAAAGCGCTGAGCAGGTCAAGAAGATTCTTGCCGACGCAGGGCTCACTCCCGTTTCGGCTCATGTTCCGCTCGACGAACTGCTCTCAGATACACAGGCGGTCGTCGCAACCTATAAGGAGATAGGTTGCAAATATATTGCCGTGCCTTATCTTCCCGAGGACAGACGCCCCGGAACAGAGGGCTTTGACCGCACGATAGAGGACATAAAGAAGATTGCCGATGTCTGCAATGAGCAGGGCATTCAGCTTCTCTATCATAACCATGATTTCGAGTTCAAAAAGCTTGACGGCAAATACGCGCTCGATATTCTTTATTCCGATGTCACCGCCGACAGACTCCAGACCGAGATCGATACCTGCTGGGTCGGCGTCGCAGGCGAAGATCCCGCATCGTATGTTCTCAAATACAGCGGCAGAGCACCTGTTGTCCACCTCAAGGATTACTATATGCAGGGCAAGGAGAAGCCGAAGAAGCTCTATGAACTTATCGGCATAGAAGATGACGGCGAGAGCGCATCAGAAGAGGCGTTCGGATTCAGACCTGTCGGCTACGGCGTTCAGAATATGCCCGCTATACTTGATGCATCCGTAAAAGCAGGCGCGGAGTGGGTAGTTGTCGAGCAGGACAGACCAGCACCCGGCGACACCCCCATTAACTCAGTAAAGCTCAGCCGCGAGTATCTCAAAACACTCGGCTGGTAAAATAATTAATATCAAAAGAAAGAAGGTAACGGAACATGAGCACCAATAAGTGCTGGTATAAAGAGATGGCAGTATACCAGATTTGGCCGCGAAGCTTCTGCGACGGAAACGGCGACGGCATCGGCGATATCAAGGGTATTATGTCAAAGCTCGATTACATAAAGAGCCTCGGTGTTGACGCTATCTGGTTCTCGCCGCTCTATAAGTCTCCTCAGGAGGATATGGCTACGATATAGCCGACTACAAGGATATCGCCGAGGAGTATGGAACGCTTGACGAGTTCAAAGAGCTGCTTGAGGCTATTCATGCAAGAGGCATGAAGGTTATAATGGATCTCGTTATAAACCATACCTCAAATCAGCATAAGTGGTTCCTTGAGAGCATGAAGAGCAAGGATAACCCTTATCACGACTATTATTTCTGGCGCGACGGCAAAAAGGGCGGCAAGAAGCCCCCGAATAACTGGCTTTCGACTTTCTCAGGTCCCGCATGGAAATATAACGAAGATCTCAATCAGTATTATCTCCATCTCTTTGCCGAGGGTCAGCCCGATCTCAATATGGATAACCCCAAGGTTCGCGAAGAGATAAAAGATATCATGCGCTTCTGGCTCGACATGGGCGTTGACGGCTTCAGAGAGGATGTTATCACATTTATATCCAAAGCCGAAGGTCTGCCGAACGGATTTCCGCTGCCTGTTGCTACGGGTATTGAACATTACAAGCGCGGGCCGCATCTTCAGGAATATCTCGGTGAGTTCAGAAAGGTGCTCGATGAATATGACTGCATGACAGTCGGCGAAGCGCCCATGATGACTCCCAAGACCGCGATGAAATTCATCGAGGAAAACAAGGATCAGAAGCTCAATATGATGTTCCACTTCCAGCATATGGAGGCGGACTGCCTGTTCTACAGCTGGATAAGAGCGCCGTTCAGCCTCAGAAAGCTCAAGAATGTTTATAACAACTGGCAGACAAAGCTCTACGGTAAGGCATGGAATACACTCTATATCGAGAACCACGATCAGCCGCGTATCATAAACAGATACGGCAGCCTCAAATACAGAGTCGAGAGCGGCAAGATGCTCGCGACGATGTATATCTGCCAAAGCGGCACTCCGTTCATATATCAGGGTCAGGAGATCGGTATGGTCAATATCGGTCTGCCGGAGATTGAGATGTATGAGGATGTCTCGACCCAGAACGCTATCACACCATGCGCCATCTCGCTTCACGCACAACATGGTCATGAAAGTCGCAAAGTATGCGTCGCGTGACAATGCGAGAACGCCCGTCCAGTGGAGCGCAGAGAAAAATGCCGGCTTCACCACCGCCGATAAGCCTTGGTTCTATATCAACGATAACTACAAAGAGATAAATGTTGAGGCGGCAGAGAAGGACGAGAACTCTATTCTCAATTATTACAGAAAGCTTCTCAAACTCCGTAAGGAGAATCCCATTATCATCTACGGCGATTTCAAGATGTACAACAAGCTCAGCAGAAAGCTTTTCGTCTACGAGCGCAGCTATGAGGGACAGAGAATGCTTGTTATCAACTCGTTCTCCGAGAAGCCCGTGAAGTTCAAAGCTCCCGCAGATTTCGATATCACGAAGTCGGAGCTGCTTATCTCAAACTATGACTGCAAAGATAAGTCGAATGCTTTCACGCTTCGCCCCTATGAGTCGAGAGCCTATCTCATAAAGTAATTTAAAAAGTCCGCTGTCTGAAATATGACAGCGGACTTTCGCTTTTGATTTATTTAATTTTCTTTGGCTCTTACGCGCAGTGGAATTTCCATCTTGTCGGCGAGTGCCTGACATTCTGCTATCTCTTCCGGGCTGATAACATCGACTACCGAGAACTTGACCGTCTTGATGTATTTCTTGCATTCTTCGGCAAATCTCAGAATCTCCTTAAAAGATCGATGCCAAATTTCGGTCTCGATATCTCGTTGTAGCGCTCTGCGTTCGGGGCGTTGAGGCTTATTGAGACAGTGTCGGTGAATTCGGCGATTGCGGGGACGGTGTCTTTTTTGTTGATAAGATTTCCCAGTCCGTTTGTGTTGATGCGTATCTTTATGTCAGGATATTTGCTCTTGAGGAGCCTGCCCGCAATAACAAGATTGTCAAAAGCGCAAAGCGGCTCGCCGTATCCGCAGAACGTGACCTCGGGAAAATCGGAAAAGTCGAACTCTTCGATAGCCTTTGCGATTTCTTCAGCAGTGGGATCTGACTTGTGCCAAAGGGTGTGTGCCGAACCGAGTCCGTCTCCGTTTGAACGGATACAGAAAGTGCATCTGCAGGGACAGCGATTGGTTATGTTGAGGTAAACCTTGCCTCTGTAAGTATAAACTATGTCAGCCAAAATGAAAGCCTCCTTATTTGAGAACCTTTTTCTTGAATCCGGCAGCGTCGAGTGCGAGACCGAAGATTACATATATAGCGGCGTTTGCGGCGACCTGGATAACATTGGGTATGACCGCCGCGAATGCGCCCCATGCGCCGAAAAGTATTCTGTCGGCGAGATAGTATCCGACGCAGGTGACTATAAGCGCGGGGATAAGTGCGATGAGATTGCGCGCGTTGATTATCTTATCTTTCTTTGAAGTGAACGGCAAAACGATGAGCGACTTTATTATCACCGTTGCAATTACCCATATAGGCGCGGTCAGCGCGTCGGCGAGTCCTGCACCGACTGCGGCGGCTGCTATCGCGTAGGGCAGGGGCAGGAGAGATGCCGCGAGGAAAATGAACGAGTCTCCGAGGTGTATATATCCGTTACCGGTTGGAATGTGAAGAACATATGCGGTAAGACGGTTATTATAGCCGCGAAAAGTGCTGCCATAACGACATAGATAAGTTGCTTGTTTGCTTTTTTTTTGCCATGGTTTAGCCCTCCCGGGTTTGATATTACCATTGATACTAACACCATAAAAGCTTTTTTAATTTGCCGAACGGAAATACGACAATAAAAAATCAGAAAATCGTCATAAAGTCTAAAATTTATATGAATACGGGGGGATAAATCGAAAAAATTAGTACATGGTTCTGCATGCCGAGTTTATGGATTTTTTGTGAATTGTTGTGCTCGGGTGTTGAAAAGCTTGTATAACATATGGTATAATATCACGATAAAAAATAAGGCTTTGGCGGAAAGGAGAATGTCTCTTGAAAAGACGGCTGGCGGCGCTGATGCTCGTGCTTTGCCTGCTTGCTCTGGCTTTTACCGGGTGCAGCGGCACGAAGATGAAATCGCCCACGGGGCTTATGCGTCCTCCGCTTTCGGCGGGCGTTGACAGCGAACTTAAAAGTGCATTCCTTTCTGCCGCGACCGGCAAGGGAAAGGCGGCGTCCGCGTCCGAAATTTCTCTGATATCTCCGCTTTCTGGAGATCACCGCTCCGCATTCGTGCTTCACGATATAGATAACGATGGGGTCAATGAGGCTCTTGTGTTTTATAAGCTTGAAAGCGAACCGTCAAAAGAGCATATGAATGTGCTCGACAATGTCAATGGCAATTGGGTCTCGGTAAATGACTTCTCTGGCACCGGCACGGGTGTCAACTTTGTCAGCTTCGTGCAGATGACGGAAACGGGATGCCCTGCGATACTTGTTTCCCAGAGTCTCTATGAAAACGACGCGAGCAAAATACTCTCGGTCTATGTCTGCACCGGAAACGAAGAAAAGCTTACGATCAAGAATGTCTGCACCGAGGTATATTCTGTTATGGAGAACGTCGATGTTGATTCTGACGGTCTGCTTGACATATTCCTCATTCAGCAGGATTTGACAAACAACAATTCGCCGCGCTCGACCGCGAAGGTCTTCAAGATGAACGCCTCGGGCACTCTCGATGAGTTCGGCACCGCAAAGCTTGACGGAGGAATCAGCAAATATTGCTCGATTCAGACGGACAAAGTAAGTCCCTCGTCGCCGCTTAGAATATATGTTGATGCGATAAAGGGCGAAGACCAGGCGATAACCGAAGTGCTCTTCTGGAGCGCTTCGAGCAAATCGCTTGTGACCCCAATGTTCAGTCTTGATACGCAGTCAAATATGTTTACGGCGCGCTCTGAGCTGCTCGCTTCGCAGGATTATGACGGAGACGGAATAATAGAAATACCGAGCCAGCGCCCGCTGATGGGCAGCCGAAAATACGAATCTCCGAAGAATATGTACGAGCAGATGAATGTTACAAGCTGGATCGAAGTGCGTTCATCGAAGGACTTTGAATTTACTGAGACACTCGTCAACGCAAGCGATTCGTATATACTCGATTTTAAACCGCTTGAAAATATCATGGGCGAGTTCACAGTGTATTCCTACAGCAATACACGCACATGGATATTTAAAGAATACAGCGCAAAATACGAAACTGCCGGCGATGACCTTTTCGCCATAGTATGCACAACAAAAGACAGTGCGAACCAAAAGGGTGTGAAGTCGGAAAACTATCTTATAGAGAACGATGACGGAACGGTTGTTTATTTTGAATCCCGCGAAAAAGGCGCAAAGGCAGGAATAACCGTCAAATCAATAAAACCGTACATCAAGATATTCAAGGATAAGGAGTTGGCAGCAAAATGAAAAAAGTTCTCGTAGCCGAGGACGAGTCCTCAATCAGAGAGTTTGTGGTTATCAACCTCAAGAGAAACGGCTATGATGTTGTCGAAGCGGCGGACGGCGCTCAGGCTATTGAAAAATACAAAGCCTGCAACGGCGACATTGATGTTGCCATCCTTGATATAATGATGCCGTATGTTGACGGACTTGAGGTCTGCAAGCAGCTACGCGCGATGAACGCGAACCTCGGCATAATAATGCTGACTGCAAAGACTCAAGAGATGGACAAAGTTTCAGGACTGCTCATAGGCGCAGATGACTATGTCACAAAGCCGTTTTCGCCTTCTGACTCATGGCTCGCGTCGATGTGCTCTATCGCCGCGTAGAGATGAGCGCCGGGTTTGCGGACAGCTCCCACGCGAATGTTATAACCTCCGGCGAGTTTGAACTCAATATGAGGAACAGGACACTTACCAAGAACGGCATCCCGATAGAACTCACGCAGGTCGAGTTCCAGATAATGGAATACTTTTTCACAAACCAGGACGCGGCGCTTTCGAGAACGGATATTCTCGAAAAGTCTGGGGCAGCGACTACTTCGGCGAAGAGAAGATAGTCGATGTCAATATACGCAGACTGAGAATGAAAGTTGAAGACAATCCGTCCGCACCCAAGCATCTGCTGACGATGTGGGGCGTCGGATACAAATGGATAGCCTGAATTAATTAAAAAACACGAGAGGGGGCAGGCAAAGTGAAGAAAATCGGCGGCATAACAAAGCGATGGCTGAAAGATATATTCAGCGTCATTTTGGTGCTCGTGCTCTCCGTTTCGGTCGCGGCCTGCCTCTTTATAAGAACTTATTATTATACATCGATAAAAAATGTGCTCGAGACTAATTCGGGCGAACTTATAACCACTTTCTTTAACATTTACGGCGCAAACAGCGAAGACGGGTTTGCGATTGCCGGCAGAGAGTTTATCGAAAACTGCGGTATGCTCGATTTAATGGAGATATGGATAATCGATAACAGCGGAAATGTTCTTTTGTCCTCGAGCGGCTTTGAAGTCTCGCCTCAGCAGAATATGCCCGACTTTATCGAGGCGATGAATTCGGCTTCCGGTAAGGCGACCTGGATCGGAAAGCTCAGCACCGGCGAAAAGATAATGGCAATGACCGAGTCGGTCATGAATACCGACGGCACGGCTGCGGGCGCTATAAGATATATTGTTTCACTCGAAGATGTCGATTCGCAAATAGGCTTCTCGTGCCTTATAATCGGACTGATAGCCGCGGTTATCATTGCCGTATCAACGATACTCGGACTTGTATTTACTCGGTCTATAGTAAGACCTCTGAGAAATATAGGCAACGTTGCGGGCAAGGTCGCGGACGCGACCTCAGCGCCCGAATCGAAAACTACAAATACGATGATGAAATAGGTGAGCTCTGCGGCAAGATAAATAACATGATTGATGAGCTCAACGATACCGACAGGCTTAAAAATGACTTCATCTCGACCATATCGCACGAGCTCCGTACTCCGCTTACTTCCATAAAGGTTGGGGCGAAACGCTTATGCAGGTCGGCGATACCGATCCTGCGCTGACAAAACGCGGCATGAGCGTTATAATCAGCGAGGCGTCGCGTCTTTCCGGCATGGTCGAAGAGCTGCTTGATTTCTCAAAGATTCAGAGCAACCGTATGAATCTCCAGCTCAAGAAGATAGATGTTCTCGCCGAACTTGATGAGACGGTGTTCACATTCAGAGAGCGCGCAATAAAAGAGGGCATAGAAATAATATACAACGCCCCCGAGCTGCCAGCGCCGATGGAGGCGGACGAAGACAGAATACGTCAGGTGTTCATCAATATTTTTGACAACGCCATCAAATATAACTATCACGGCGGCAGAGTAATAGTGCTCGCCAGATAACCAGCCCTACTGTGCTTGAAATATCTATAAGCGATACGGGCAGGGGCATATCTCCGGAAAATCTTCCGCGAGTAAAAGAAAAGTTCTATAAAACGGACAATACCGTTACGGGTTCGGGAATCGGACTTGCCGTAGCGGATGAAATAGTCAAACTCCACGGCGGAACCCTCAATATTGACAGTATTCTCAACGAGGGAACCACCGTAACGATAACGCTGCCGATAGAAGCAGTGACCTACACAGACGAAAAGGAAGTACACGATGAAGAAGCAAAAAACTCAAACTAAATACGGCTCCGTCGGCGGTCAGGCGCTGATGGAGGGCATAATGATGAACGGTCCCGAGGGCAAGGCGATGGCGCTCAGAATGCCCGACGGAAGTATCTCGGTCGAGAAAAAGACATTCAATTCAATTAAAGATAAGAATAAATTCTTCGCTCTGCCGATGATCCGCGGCATAGTCAACTTTGTCGAGGCTCTTATTTTCGGCTACAAATGCTCATGGAATCCGCCGAAAGACCGGAATGGATCTCGGCGAAGAAGAGGAAAATATGTCAAAGCTCGACCGCTGGATAACCGATCACTTCGGTGAAAAAATGATGAATGTCATCGGCGCGATATCAATGGTGCTCGGCTTCGCGCTTGCGTTTGCGCTGTTTGTGTGGATGCCGTCGTTCCTGTTTGATTTGATAAACAAATTGACCGGCGAGCACATCTCAATGCTCCGCACCATATTTGAAGGCTTGCTCAGAATAATCATATTTGTTGTCTATATGGTGGCAGTCTCCAAAATGAAAGAGATAAAGCGCGTCTATATGTATCACGGCGCAGAACATAAGTCGATATTCTGCTACGAGAGCGGCGAAGAGATGACGGTCGAAAATGTCAGAAAACAGAGTCGTTTTCATCCGCGCTGCGGTACAAGCTTTATCTTTGTCATGATAATACTCAGCATTTTAGTCTCGTCTTTGGTGGCGTTGGCTTTCCCGGCTCTTACGCATATTCGCCCCGTGTGGATCTGTGTCAAAGTGCTCATAATGCCGATAGTTATGGGACTCGGCTATGAGTTCATCAGATACGCCGCAGGCACGACAATCTTTTTGTCAAGATACTTTCGGCTCCCGGACTTTGGATGCAGCGCATAACCACCGCGGAGCCCGACGACAGCATGATAGAAGTCGGAATAGCGGCGATAAACGCAGTTGTTCCTCATCCGGAGGAGAAAAAAGAGAATATCGAAGAAGTCGGCGAGACCGAAACATATCCGAAGAGAACGGAGAAGAAAACTGATATAGCTTTCTCGAAACATTCTGAAAGGGGATATAAGCCATGACAGCTGAACAGGTAC
>ENA-OQCP01000641-OQCP01000641.1-human-gut-metagenome-genome-assembly--contig:-NODE-641-length-15335-cov-10.633745_pt1 | contig 15335 bp, 18 predicted proteins | sample MGYA00242760_ERZ504583 | MGnify/ENA primary metagenome ERZ504583 (study PRJEB26092, sample SAMD00036308) | human gut metagenome | host: Homo sapiens | study: EMG produced TPA metagenomics assembly of...
CTGACGTCCGTCAAGCGCGTTAAGGCGGTGTTCTGGTGGTGCCACGCTCATTCGGGGGACGCGAGGACGGCGCGCGAGAAGCTCGCCGCGATGCGACCGACGCGACATCGACTTCCTGTTCAGCGTCTACTCCGCCTCGCCGTCGCGCGAGGACGGAGGGCCGGAGTGGGGCGACAGGGCCGTGTGGAGGATCTCCACCACAGGGACCCGTACCCGTTCTGGCTGGATTAATGGATGGAAACGGATGTTCTATCGGGACACACATTTTGTCCTATAAGCCGCTAATTGGGGACGGGGCTACCTTGGCAGTTGCGGTGGAATAGTTCCTGGCTCATTGCTTAGGTGCCGATTGTAGGAACTATTTCACCGCAACTTATAAATACAGTATCGGGTTAGGACAAATCATCCTCGTAGGGCATTAAATCGGCAAGGTAGCCCTTCTCCTTGAGTATGGCCTCGATCTCGTCGAGGGTCTGCTCGTCCTCCGCCGCGATGCGATGGAAGTGGTAGCCGCTCGTCACCGTTAGTAGTGGAAAGCTCTTGCCGCTCTCGATATCGTGCAGGTAGCGCTCAACATCGCGACGATTGCGGATGTCCAGGTCGGCCGTGATCTTGCCGTACACACGATGGTTGACGATCACGTTGAGCACGGCGCCACCCGCGTCGACGATACTCGTAAGCTCGTCGCCCGCCTGCTCCACGCCGTGGCGCACCTTAACAAGACGCGTGGGCACGGCGGGGCTACTCGCGGCTTCCTGCAGCACGTAGCCGCGGTTGGTCGCCACGATATCGTGCCCATCGGCACGCAACAGGGCAATATCCTGAACCACGACCTGACGGCTCACGCCAACCTCGCGGGCAAGTGCGCTGCCCGAAACGGGCTCCTTGGCTCCTTCGAGCACGGCCATGATGGCACGGCGACGCTCGCGGGCGTCATTATTTACCGTCCAGCAGACGCAGGTGCTTAAGCGAGAGGTCGAGGATCGGCGCAGAGTGCGTCAGGGCGCCCGAGCTAATATAGTCGACACCCAGATCGGCCAGGGCGCGAATGTTGCTGGCGTCCACGTTGCCCGAGCACTCGGTCTTGGCGCGACCGGCGATAAGCTCGATGGCGGCGGCCATGTCGTCATGGGTCATGTTGTCGAGCATGATAATGTCGGCACCGGCCTCCACGGCTTCGCGCACCATGTCCAGGTTCTCGCACTCAATCTCAACTGTCGTGGTAAACGACGCATGGGCGCGCGCCATCTCGATCGCGCGCGTCACGCCACCGGCGGCATCGATGTGGTTGTCCTTGAGCATGACGGCCGTCGACAGGTTGTAGCGGTGGTTGCTGCCGCCGCCAATCTCAACCGCGGCCTTCTCGAAGACGCGCATGCCCGGCGTGGTCTTACGTGTGTCGACAAGCACGGTCTTGGTGCCCTCGAGCACCGCAGCCATTCTGTGCGTATAGGTAGCGATACCGCTCATGCGCTGCAGGTAGTTGAGCGCCACGCGCTCGCCCGAAAGCAGCACGCGCGCATCGCCGCGCACCTGGCCCACGTGGTCGCCGGCGTGCACCTCGTCACCGTCGGCAACATCAAACAGCACCGAGCTCTGCGAATCCAGCAGCTCAAAGGTGCGAGCGAACACATCCAGGCCGGCGATGATGCCATCGGCCTTGGCGATAAGCTCCACCGTGGCGGGACGCGCCGTGGGGCACACGCTCGCCGTGCTCACGTCCTCAAAGGTAATGTCCTCGCGCAGAGCCTGCAGAATCAGATCATCGACGACGAGTTTCATGGTAATGGGATTCATGGTCTACTCCTCCACGGCCTGCGTGCCGGCGGCACGAGCCAAATCATCGATTGCAAGGGTATGGGCACTCAGGCGCGGTGACGCCCGTCAAGCGCGGGCTCACCGGCCTGCTCCACGGCCAGTGACTCGCCGGTACGCATGTACCACGCGGCGCGACGACCCCAGACCAGCGCCTCGAGCAGGCTGTTCGATGCAAGGCGGTTCTTGCCGTGCACGCCATTGCAAGCCGTCTCGCCGGCGGCGTAGAGCTCGGGCATCGAGGTGCGGCCGTCCTTGTCGACCCACACGCCGCCCATAAAGTAGTGCTGCGTAGGCGTAACGGGGATGGGCTCGTCCAAGATGTCGCGGCCGTCCTCCAAGCAGCGTGCGCGAATGTTGGCAAAGTGCCCGGTCACTACATCGCGCTCGACGGGGGCAAAGCTCAGCCACTCGTGCTCGGTACCGTCCCGCTTCATCTGCTCGCGAATAGCGGCAGCGACCACATCGCGCGGCTGAAGCTCGTCGGTAAAGCGCTCACCGGCGGCGTTGAGCAAAATCGCGCCCTCGCCGCGGCAGCTCTCGCTGATCAGGAAGGTGCGGCCTGGCTGCGGCGAGAACAGTCCCGTGGGGTGGATCTGCACGTAGTCCAGGTGCTCCATCTTAATGCCATGCTCCTGAGCGATGTAGCAGGCATCGCCCGTGAGCTGCGGATAGTTGGTCGAGTGGTCGTATATGCCGCCGATGCCGCCCGTCGCCCACAGCGTGTGGCGGGCATGGATCTTAAACGGCTCGCCGGCATGCGCGCCCTCGGCGGCATTTATCAGCTCGTCGGCGGGGCGGACCGAGTTGTCCTCGTCCACGGGAACGGCGACGACACCGGCACACACCGTTGCGCCGTCACGCTCGCCCGTCAGGATGTCGGTCATGGCCACGTGCTCCAAAATCTGCACGTTATCCAGTTTGCGAACGGCCTGAAGCAGCTTGGTCGTGATCTCCTTGCCCGTAATGTCGGCATGGAAGGCAATGCGGGGGCGGCTGTGCGCACCTCGCGGGTAAAGTCGAGGCTGCCGTCGGCCTTGCGCTCAAAGTCCACGCCCATCGCCAGCAGGTCGTTGATGACCGAGCGGCTCGAGCGAATCATGATGTCGACGCTCTCGCGGCGGTTCTCGTAGTGGCCGGCGTGCATGGTGTCCTCAAAGAAGGCATCGTAGTCAGAACCCTCGGGCAGCACGCAAATGCCGCCCTGCGCGAGCATCGAATCGCACTCGTCGACAGCGCCCTTGGAGAGCATGATCACGCGCATGCTCGTCGGCAGGTTGAGAGCCGCATACAGGCCCGCTACACCGCAGCCGGCAATAACGACGTCGCACTCCATATCGGGGTATTGCTTGGTTTCCACAGGAATCCTCTCCCTTGAATGTGACATAAGGGACCGTCCCTCATGCCGCATTGTTCTAGCGCGCTGCGTACTCGAGCATGCGGTCGAGCGTGAGCTTGGCCTGATCGGCGGCCTTGTCCGACACGCCAATCTGCACCTCGCCCTCGCCCGTCTCCAGGCAGCGCACGAGCTTTTCGAGCGTGATGAGATCCATGTTGACGCAGGTGGGCTGCACCGCGGGGAAGTAGAACTTCTTGCCGGTGCCCTGGCAGCGGCGCTCGAGCTCGTAGAGTACGCCGCGGACCGTCACGATAATGAACTCGCTCGCGTCGGACTCCTCGGCATACTTGATGATGCCGGCGGTGGAGCCGATGTAGTCGGCCTCAGCCAGGACGTCAGCCTTGCACTCAGGATGCGCCAGCACGAGCGCGTCGGGGTGGGCCTCCGTCGCGTCGACGATCTGCTCGACGGTGATGATGTGATGGCGCGGGCAGTAGCCGTTGTTGGGGATGACGTGCTTTTGGGGCACCTGCTCGGCTACGAAGCGGCCCAGGTTCTGGTCGGGAATGAACAAGATGTGCTGCTGCGGCAGCTCGGAGACGATCTTGACGGCGTTTGAGCTGGTAACGCACACGTCACTCCAGCTCTTGATCTCGACCGTCGAGTTGACGTAGCACACCACGGCCAGGTCGTCGCCATACTCGGCGCGCGCCGCGTCGACCGTCTCGCGCTTGACCATGTGCGCCATGGGACAGTCCGCGCCCGGCTCGGGCAGCAGCACGGTCTTGGTGGGATTGAGCAGCTTGGCGCTCTCGCCCATAAACTCCACGCCGCACAGCACGATAGTCTGCTGCGGTAGGCTTTTGGCGAGCTTTGCCAGGTAGAAGCTGTCGCGACGTAATCGGCCACAGCCTGAACCTCGGGCGCCACATAGTAGTGTGCCAGGATCACCGCGTCACGTTGGGTTTTTAGTTGCTGAATGGCCTCGACAAGCTCTGCGGGCACCAGTGCCGCGCGCTCCGTTGCCGTCGTTGCCGATGCTAGGCCGGCCGCGATATCGCGTGCAAGCTCCGACGCTCCATGTTCGCGCTCTGTGCCATCAAGGCCCCTCTCTTTTGGCGAATCTTGGGGCTTTAGTATGACACCTAGGTTTACAGCTGACAAGACAGCTGTAACTAGGTGTAAGGTTGAAATAAAGATTCAATCATGCGGCAGGTCCATTTTCGAACTGGCAAGCTGAGGATAGCCGAGCTCTCGATAGCGCAGGAGGCATCTTTCGCCACCGCAATACCGCTCGGCGCGAGTTGCGCACCGTGAGGCACGAACGGGCGCTCCCCCGCGAGTGGTCCGCGCCCAATGTGGCAAAATCGAACTACTAAGGGGGCTCAGAATGCTCAAGATTATTGCCTGCGACGATGACGCCGCTTTTCTAGATAGACTGCACCGGATGATCGACCGTTGGTCGATCGAGACGGGCACGGCGGTCGATGTTGCGCTCGTCACGCGCGGCGAGGACCTGCTGGCGCGCATGCCGCGTCGCGCGCCGACATCATCCTGCTCGACATGATCATGCCGCTCGTCAACGGCATGGACACCGCACGCGAATTGCGCCAGGCCGACACCGCCGTGCGCCTGGTGTTCCTCACCTCGTCGCCCGAGTTTGCACTGGAGTCCTACGAGGTCCGCGCCTTCGACTATCTGCTCAAGCCCGTGACTTACGAACGCCTGGCGCAGTTACTCGACGAACTTTCGAGCATGCGCCCGGCGGCAACCGACGAGCTCGTGATCAAAACGTCCTTTGGCTACCACGCCCTGCGCCTGTCCGACATCGAATATGCCGAGGCGCGCAACAAGCACGTGGTCTTCCATCTGCGCGACGGACGCGATATCGAGGCACTCGAATCGTTCCGCAGCGTCGAGGACCGTTTGGCGCAAAATGCCACCTTCTTTAAATGCCACCGTAGCTACCAGGTCAACTTGCGCAACATCGACCACTTCGATCGCACAGACATCGTCATGCGCTCGGGCGCGTGCATTCCGCTGTCGCGCAGCAGCAAGCAGGGGTTCCAAGACGCCTACTTTGCGGTGCGCTTTGAGGGCGGGAGGCGCTGATGATCTCCTCGGTCGAAATGGTCCTTTGGGCAATCCACCACGCCACGACGCTGCTCTTTGGCGTCTTTGCCTCGGCGGCGCTGTGCGGTATCGAAATCAATCGACGCCATGCACTCGAGTTGGTGGGGGTCGGAGCCGCAACCGGCGCTGCCTTTTCGATCGCCAATGTCGTTGGCGGAGAGCTTTTTGCCCGTCAGGTCTATCCGCTCGTCGTGCACTTGCCGCTTACCGTCTACCTATGCGCGCGCTACCACTTGAGTCCGCTACTCGCGACGTTGGGCGTCACCAGCGCTATCTGAGCTGCCAGTTCAGCAATTGGATGGGCATCGCCGCATTTGCCGCAACCGATTCTCAGATCGCGTACTATCTGGCACGCATCGCTACCACGCTCGGCGTCTTTGCCGTCCTGCTGCATTGGGCCGGCGACATTGGACCCCGCCTGGCGATTAAAAGCCCCACCGAGCTGGGCATCCTTTTAATCCTGCCGCTCGTCTATTACATCTTTGACTACGCCACCAACGTCTACACCACGCTGTTCCACTCGGGCTCGGTGGTGACAGTTGAGTTTTTGGCATTTGCGCTCTGTGCCTTCTATCTTATGTTTCTTGCCGTTTACCTGCGCGAATACGAAGAAAAGGAAACCGCCGAGCGAGAGCGTTGGATGCTCGAAACCCGCGACAGCGCCGCCATCAAAGAGCTCGAGGCTTGGCGTCAATCTGGGCGCGAGCTGTCGATTCTTCGCCACGATATGCGCCACTTCCTACGCGGCCTGGCCACTTTAATTGAGGAGGGCCACACCGACGAGGCGCTCAACCGCATCGACGAACTCTGCGAAGCCGGCGACCGCACCGCCGTACGCCGCTTCTGCGCCAACGAGACCGTAAACATCGCGCTTTCGTCATTCAACTCAGATATCAATAGAAACGGCATTACCGCCAACCTGCGCGCCGCCGTACCCGAAACCGTCCACGTAGGTGACGCCGACCTGTTTAGCGTGCTCTCAAATGCCTTGGAAAACGCTATCACCGCCGCAAGCGCCGCACCCCAAGGAAAGCGATTCGTCGACCTTGACCTGCGACTTGAGGACGGCCAGCTGTTGCTGTTAGTTTCCAACACGTTTGACCGCGCGCCGCGCATGGTCGACGGCATGCCCGTGACCCGGCATGCGGGCCACGGCTTTGGAACCAAGAGCATCAAACTTGCCGTGGAGCGCATGAACGGCAACTGCCAGTTCCGCATTAACGGCGATCGGTTTGAGCTGCGCGCTGTGATGTAGAAGTACGGCGCCGATCTCGCGGCGCGCCTCGCCCGCCAGGCAATCGCTCGTCGGTGCCGATCCGCTACAGTGGAGCGACCGCCGGGGTCAGCTGCTTGATGTAGGCCCACATACGCTGCTTGGCCGCTTTGTCGGTCAGCGCCGCCTCAAAGCCATCGAGCGCGAGCACGCGGCGGCCCTGCACATGGGCGACCAGGCCGGGCTTGAGCATGGCGGTGTCGAAGTCATCAATCGCCACGAGCATATCGGCGTAGGTTTCGCGCATGACATCGGCCGCACTGTTGTCGAGCAGCAGCACCGCCTCGGGGTCCAGAGCCTCCAGCGCCTCGCGGAACAGGTCGCACGGCAGAGTCTCGCCCACCGCGACCGCTCCGTCACCCGCGCCGGCGACGCTTGCCAGCACGCAAAAGTCCTCGGGGGCATATCCGATGGCGCCGAGCGCCTTGCGCAACGCGGCGCCATCCGCGCCGGCAGCCAGCTCGCCGCCCGAGCACTCGGCTTCATCCAAATCGCCTTTGACCAGCACAATCGGCGAGCACGCGTTGCCCGCGATACGCACACCGCGACCTGCAAGCGACGCGAGCTCCTGCTCGGTCGCCTGAGCGATGGCTTCTTTTTTCTGGCTTTGTGACGTGGGCATGCGCTCTCCAATCGTTTGCGTGCCCACCATTATATAAAAGAGCCGCCCGCGAGTGGTTGCTTTGCGGGCCGCTGGGTATAAGCACGGTCGTACTGAGTTTTACGCGGCCGAGCCGCGTCGTATTATGGAGGCCACCATGGCTGACATTAAGCAGATTACCCCCGAGAACTTCGATTCCATCGTTAACGACAGCCTGCCCGTACTGGTTGATTTTTGGGCCCCGTGGTGCGGCCCCTGCCGCTCGCTCTCGCCCATCGTAGACGAGGTTGCCGACGAGCTGGCCGGCAAGTTGGCTGTGGCCAAGTGCAACGTCGACGACAACCAGGACCTGGCCATGAAGTTTGGCGTCATGAGCATCCCCACGCTGATCGTCTTTAAGAACGGCGAGGAGGTCGACCGCTCGGTCGGCGCCTTGCCCAAGGCAAGACTTCAGGCACTGCTGGAGAAACATCTGTAATACGCTTGTTACCCATCTGCCGTCCATGAGCGGTTTCGCACCGCTCGCCGGAGTGCCAAACGCAAGGTATGCGACCACGGATAGTATGGTAGATACAAACAGCCCCCAGTGAACGGGTGCGGGTCAGACGGACTCGCACCCGTTTTCTTATGCGGCGGCGCTCAAGGCGGGCGTAGTAGAATCTGAACCACCATATCGCCCCGTACAAAAGGAGACTCCCCATGCATGACGTCGGAATGAACATGAGCCAGCTTGCCATGAGCGTCAAGCAGGTCGACGACACCATTGAGCTCGCTCACGAGTGGAGCCATCAGCTGCTGCATGCGACCGAGAACTTTGACATGGAGCGCATTGGCGCCAAGCTCGAGGCCGCCATGGCGGCACTCCACGAGGCGCACGATGCGCTCGAGGGCTACGAGGAGGCCATCGAGGCCGACCACAACTCCGTCGGCTCTGTGAAACTGGTGTAACGTGGCCGAGCACGAGCACGCGCACAATCACGGTGCGGACGACGATGCAAGCTGCCGCTACAGCGGCTCCAGCTCCGAGCTGGTCCGCTTTTCGGTCACCGCGCCCGACGACCTGCTGCGCCGCTTTGACGAGCAGATCGCGCGCCGCGGTGACGTGGCTAACCGATCCGAGGCCGTACGCGATCTGATTCGCGCCTCGATCGCCAAGGAGCAGATGCGCACGCCCGACGAGCATGTTATCGGGTCGCTCACCATGATCTACGACCACCATACCGGCGACCTGACGCGCCGTCTGGACGAAGTGCAGCACGACTACACCGACGAGATCGTATCGACCATGCACGTGCATCTGGATCACCACAACTGCTTAGAGATTCTGGCGCTCAAGGGTCGCGGCGAGCGCGTCTACGAACTAGCCGACCGCCTGCTGGGCCTGCGCGGCGTTAAGCACGGTGAGCTCACGTGCGCCGCCACCAAGCAGAGCCTGGGGCTGTAGCGCACCTGTCCCTATTTGGTCGGTTTTGATGAGGGGTGTCGCATGCGACATGTGCATATTCATGTGACGGGCATTGTGCAGGGCGTTGGCATGCGGCCGTTTGTGTATCGCGAGGCCATGGCGCATGGCATTTGCGGATGGGTGCTCAACGCGGGCGACGGCGTGCATATCGAGGCGCACGCCCGTGCCGAGGCGGTTGACGGATTTGTCGCTGCTCTTTCTGAGCATGCGCCCGCGGCGGCTCGCGTTGAGCGAGTCGATATTGCGGATTTGAAGCCTAGCGGCTGGAGCGCTGCCGATGAGCAGGGCTTTCGTATTGTGGCATCGCAGGACCAGACCGCGCACACGACGCTCGTCTCGCCCGATATCGCCACCTGCGATGATTGTCTGCGCGAGTTGTTCGACCCCGCCGATCGGCGCTATCACTACCCTTTTATCAACTGTACCAACTGCGGACCGCGCTTTACCATCATCCGGTCGCTGCCTTATGACCGAGCGGCCACGTCGATGAATTGTTTTCCCATGTGTCCTGAGTGTGCCGCGGAGTATGCCGACCCACTCGACCGGCGTTTTCACGCGCAGCCCGATGCCTGCTTTGATTGCGGGCCGCATATCACGTGGCGCGAAGCGAGCGTGGGCGGTGAGCCGGGCGAAGCCGCCGCGTTGCCGGCCGTCGGCACCACACGCGAAGCCAGCGACGCTATCATCGAGCGCTGCATTGAGCTGCTGGCCGGCGGTGGCATCGTCGCCATCAAGGGCCTGGGCGGATTTCACTTGGCATGTGACGCCTCCAACGAGCAGGCGGTAGCCGAGCTTCGTCGTCGCAAACGCCGCAGCAACAAGCCGCTTGCCGTTATGGTGCGCGACCTTGCCGACGTTGAACGCCTGTGCCATGTCAACGACGTTGAGCGCGGCTTGCTGGCCGGCAGCATTCGCCCCATTGTGCTGCTGCGCGACGTGCTGTTTGCGAGAGCGGCGGCTCCCCCGACGCCTCGCGCTCGCGCCGTCCGTCGCGCACGACCTTCCCGAGCTCGCGTTATGCTCCCCTACACCCCGCTTCAGCATCTGTTGCTTGCCGCAGCAGAAGCCCGCGGTGTGCACGCACTCGTCATGACCAGCGGAAACCTGAGCGAAGAGCCCATCGAGACCGATGACGACCTTGCCTGGGAGCGCCTCGTTGCCGCCGGCATTGCTGATGCGCTACTCGGCAACGACCGCGCGATCCTCTCGCGCTACGACGACTCCGTGGTGCGCGTGGTCAACGGCGCCATTATGCCGTGCGCCGTGCCCGCGGATATGCACCCCAGCCGCTGCCGTTGCCGGCGCTCGACGGCGCTCCGTCCTGCGTGCTCGCCTGCGGGCCACAACAAAAGGCCACGATTGCGCTCACGCGCGAAGGGACGAACGGCGAGGCAACCTGTTTTGTGTCGCAGCATATCGGCGATGTTGAAAACGGCGGGACCTTCGATGCCTGGAACGCCGCGCGCACGCGCTTGGAAGATCTCTTTGACTTGGCGCCCGCCGCCTTGGCCTGCGATTTACACCCCAGCTATCTATCGGACCAGTGGGCGCGCGAGCAGGCGCGAAAATGCAATCTGCCGCTCGTCGAAGTGCAGCACCATCATGCGCATATCGCGAGCGTAATGGCCGAGGCCATCGCCGCGGGCCAGCTTACAACCGACACGCGTGTCCTTGGCATCGCCTTCGACGGCACCGGCGCCGGCACCGATGGGACCATTTGGGGCGGCGAGTTTCTTGTTGCCAGCCTTGACGGCTTTGAGCGCACCGCGCATTTGCTCACCTGGGCGCTCCCCGGCGGGGCGGCTCCGTACGCGACGCTCGACGCAACGCCTTTGCCCTGCTCAGCGAACTCGGCCTACTCGAGCACCCAGGCGCCGCTCAGCTTTTGGACAGCCTCGACGAGCAAACGCGTAGCGTGACAGCCACCATGATCGAGCGCGGCATCAACAGCCCGCGTACCAGCAGCATGGGACGTCTCTTTGATGCCGCGGCAGCAATTCTGGGCATCTGCGACAAGGCAACCTACGAGGCGAACCCGCCATAGAACTCGAAGCCGCCGCCTGGCGCGCGTTCAGCAGTGAAAGTGCCTGCCCCACCGGCAATATGGTCAGCTTTTCCGTAACCGAATCATCCCGTCCGGACGACTGCCATGTTCTGAACTCCAGACCGCTTTTTGAGGCGCTTTTGGAGGGAATCAGGACCGGCGTGCCCGCCGGCAAGCTCGCGCTCGACTTCCACGTCACCATCGCGTGCTCCTCGGCACGAATCGCACGCGAAATCTGCGCCCGTGAAGGCCTCGACACCGTCGCGCTCTCGGGCGGCGTGTTCATGAACCGACTTTTGCTTCAGCTCCTCACCCGCGAGCTCAAAAGCATGGGTCTCACTGTCTTGATTCCCCGCTCCGTGCCCGTCAACGACGGCTGTATCGCCTACGGTCAGGCCGTCATCGCTCGCGCTCGCCTCGCGCAGACAGCATCGCGATAGGCTGTTTTGCCAGCCTGCGCGCCGCCGTCTCACAGGTGTAACGCGTTTGCTCGTGACTCCTGCGAGCGCTACCATCAACTGATGGGTAATTAGGCGCCTATCCAGCGCAAAACGTATAAAAGGGGAACATTATGTGCCTTGCCGTTCCCGGTAAAGTGGTCAAACGCGACGACGACCTTAAGGCGACCGTCGACATGATGGGCATCGAGCGCCCCGTTTCGCTGCGCCTCGTGCGACGGCACAGGTAGGCGACTATATTCTCGTGCACGCCGGCTTTGGCATTCAGATTGTCGACGAGCAGGAGGCGCAGGAGACGCTCGACCTGGTCAACACCATGACCGAACTGGTCGAAGAAGACCAGCTGGCCACCAACCCGGCCGAGGCTTACTAGTGGCGGCCGGACAGCCGGCTCGCTCCGGTATCGACTTCTCGGCATTCCGCGATCCCAAGCTGGCTCGCGAGCTCATCGAGCGCATCCGTGAACTCGTCGGCGACCGCACCATCAACCTTATGGAAGTCTGCGGCACGCACACCGTGAGCATCGGTCGCTATGGCTTTCGCTCCATTATGCCTGCCGGGCTCAAACTGCTGAGCGGTCCGGGTTGCCCCGTCTGTGTTACCGCCAACCGCGATATCGACCATGCAATCGCGCTCGCCAAGATGGACGGCGCCATCATCACCACCTTTGGCGACATGATGCGCGTGCCCGGGTCGTCTACCTCGCTCGCCGCGCAAAAGGCGGCGGGGCGCGATATTCGCATTGTGTACTCCCCGCTCGATGCACTCGATATCGCCGAACACAACCCCGATCGCCCGGTCATCTTTATGGGCGTCGGCTTTGAGACCACGACGCCCACCATCGCCGCCGCCATTTTGGAGGCCGATGCACGCGGACTCCAGAACTTCTCGGTCTATTGCGCCCACAAGACCACGCCGCCGGCGCTGCGCGCCATCGCCAACGATCCCGAGACCACTATCGACGGCTTTATCCTTCCGGGACACGTCGCCACCATCACGGGCTTAGCCCCCTTTGACTTTTTGGTCGATGAGTTCGAGACCCCAGGCGTAGTCACCGGATTTGAGCCGGTCGATATTCTGCAGGGCATCTGCATGCTGGTCCAGATGGTTGTTGAGGGGCAGCCCGCAATCGACAACGCCTACCGCCGTGGCGTCAACGCAGACGGCAACCCCGTGGCGCGCCAGCTGGTCGAGCAGGTGTTTGAGCCATGCGACACCACGTGGCGCGGGCTGGGGCCGATTGCCAACTCGGGCCTTTCCATCCGCCCGAGTTCTCGCGCTTTGATGCCCGCACTCGCTTTGACGTGCCCGTTGAGACGACGGTCGAGCGCGTGGGTGCCGCTGCGGCGACGTGCTGCGCGGGGCCATTACGCCGAGCGACTGCCTCTGTTCGGCCGCGCTTGTACACCCGAGCATCCCATCGGCCCCTGCATGGTGAGTTCCGAGGGCAGCTGTGCAGCATATTTCCGCTACCGAGCTAATGGGTTCCGCCGCTCTAACGAACGGCGGGCCGGTCGACGCTGCGCGCCATTCAGGCGAGCGATTTGCCTTTCAATCGTCGGCTGCGGGCAAAAGCCCAGCAGCTCCTCTTTCAAGGCAACTCACTTCGCCTGAATGCGCTCGCTGACTTTTACTTAACATCGATTCTGCCACACTCAGCTATTGCCGACCCCCCACGATTGGAGTTTTCGATATGTCCCGTACTGCCACCGATAGCACTGTCCTGTTGGGCCACGGCTCTGGCGGCCAGATGATGAAACGCATCATCGATGAGGTCTTTTTGGATGCCTTTGGGTCGCCCGAACTGCTCGAGGGCAACGATGCCGGCGTCGCTGCGCTGCCCGCGAGCGGGCGCATCGCCATGTCGACCGACAGCTTTGTAGTCTCGCCGCAGTTCTTCCCCGGCGGCAATATCGGCCGACTCGCCGTGTGCGGAACCGTCAACGACGTCGCGACCTCGGGCGCTAACGTGCGCTACCTCTCATGCGGCTTTATCCTCGAAGAGGGCTATCCCATGGACAAGCTGCGCCAGATTGTGCAGACCATGGCCGAAACGGCACATGAGGCAGGCGTGAAGATTATCACCGGCGACACCAAGGTGGTCGAGCGTGGCGGTGCCGACGGCGTCTACATCAATACCGCTGGCGTAGGCGAGGTGCCCGCAGGCGTGACGCTCAGCGGTGCCAACTGCCGGCCCGGCGACGTCATCCTGGTGTCGGGCACACTCGGCGACCACGGCATCGCCATCATGAGCCAACGCGAGGGCTTGGCGTTTTCGAGCGCCATCGAAAGCGATGCCGCGCCGCTCAACCACCTGATTGCCGATGTGCTTGCCGCAGCACCCGACACACGCTGCTTCCGCGACCCCACGCGCGGTGGCCTGGCCTCGACGCTTAACGAGTTTGCCCAGGCCAGCGGTGTTGCCATGGAGATCGACGAGGATGCCGTGCCCGTGCGCCCCGACGTGCAGGCCGCCTGCGAGATGCTCGGCTACGACGTTCTGCAGGTGGCAAACGAGGGCAAGATGGTTGCCGTGGTGCCGGCCGAGCGGGCCGATGCCGTGCTGGCCGCCATGCGCGCCGCGCGCTACGGCGAGAATGCCGCCATTATCGGTCGCGTGCTGCCGCTTGCCGAGGACGCCCGCCCCGCCGTGCGCGTACGTACCGGTTGGGGCTCGACCCGCATCCTCGACATGCTCGTAGGAGAGCAGCTGCCGAGAATTTGCTAACGACAGAGATGGTCGGGCAGCGCGGCCCGATACACGGCAGTCAAAGTTGTTCAGATTTCAAACATGCCCGACACGCCAGCCCGTTATCATGGGTGCGTCCTATAACCCAAACGGCGGGAGCACCCATGGCAGCAGCTTTTTCCCATGTGATTTTTGATTTAGACGGCACCATCCTCAACACGCTCGAGGACCTGGCAGCCGCCGGCAACCATACCTGCGAGATGCACGGCTGGCCCACGTTTGCCGTAGACGAGTACCGCTACAAGGTGGGAAACGGCATGCTCAAGCTGGTCGAGCGCTTTATGCCCGCCGAGTATGCGGCGACGGCCGTATGTTTGAGCAGACGCTTGCCGAGTTTAGGGCTTATTACGGCGAGCACAAGGAAGACCACACCGCACCGTACGCCGGTACGATCGAGATGCTCGACCGCCTGCGCACCGCGGGTGTGCAGCTTGCCGTGCTCACTAACAAGGACCACGTCTCGGCGGTTCCGCTTATCGAGAAATACTTTGGTTCCGAGCGCTTTGCGCTGGTGCAGGGCCGCGTCGATGCGTTTCCTCCCAAGCCCGAGGCACCTGTTACGCTGCACGTGATGAAAGAGCTAGGCGCCGACCCGGCAACCACACTCTATGTAGGCGATTCCAATGTCGATATCCTGACCGGTCACAACGCCGGCCTCAAGAGCGCGGGTGTCACCTGGGGCTTCCGCGGCCGCGCAGAGCTGGAAGCCGCTGGCGCCGACTACGTGGTGGACACCCAGGACGAGCTCGCGGCGCTAATCCTGGGCGAGTAGCGGGGCTGTCGCTCAACACGGCTGCATAGATTCTGTCGCGCGGAAAGCGCATCCCGTTTTGCCGCCTCAGAATGGGATGCGCTTTCGGTTGAGCCTTGTCGGGAAACGGCATCCCGTTTCAGAGCAATATTCCGGGTCGCGCTTTCCGCAACCCACCCCATCCGGAAACCGCGACCACTATTCGGCCAAATACCGGCTCGTATTTTCCCGAGCATTCGATGCAACGCTGGCGCAAGGAGTGTCCCCGACTGCCGGCAGAGACGATATGAGCAGGACATAAAAACATTGGGAGCCCCCGGCATGAAAGTCCGCGGATCAGGCCGACAATGGTGAGTGTCTAATCCAGCCGTGGCGGCCACGCCGCATTCATGGAAGGGGCTCCCATGCTCGATACTACACCTTCGTCGCCTCGACGTCCACGCCCGCTCGATAAAGGCCGTCTCCCTCGACGTCATGACCGGGGAGGTGCGCTGCGCGACCTTCGGCTACGACGCCGGGGCCGTCGCGGCGTGGGTCCGGTCCGTGGACCCAGGGCCAGGTGCGTGTACGAGTCCGGGGTCACGGGGTTCGACCTGCAGAAGAGGCTCTCCGGCCTGGGGGTCGACTGCGTGGTCGGCGCGTCTCGAAGATGATCAAGCCCAGCGCGGACAGGCGCAGGAAGAACGACCGCAACGACGCCGAGTTCC
>ENA-OQCP01000642-OQCP01000642.1-human-gut-metagenome-genome-assembly--contig:-NODE-642-length-15309-cov-8.852259_pt1 | contig 15309 bp, 19 predicted proteins | sample MGYA00242760_ERZ504583 | MGnify/ENA primary metagenome ERZ504583 (study PRJEB26092, sample SAMD00036308) | human gut metagenome | host: Homo sapiens | study: EMG produced TPA metagenomics assembly of...
CCAGGCGCTCAAGGACGCCAAGGCAAAGCAGGATGAGCCAAGAAGGCCCTCGATGATGCCCAGCCAAGCTCGAGGCCATGGGTATGGACGAGTACGAGGCCGCCAAGAAGCCGTCGAGGACGCGCAGGCAAAGCTCGATGACGCCAATAAGGCCGTTACTACTGCACAGGCCAATCTGGACCAGGCCAAGGCTGCCGAGGCCAGCGCCCAGCAGGAAAAGCAGAATACCGAGCGGCTTTGACGACTGCCCAGGCCAAGAAGCAGGAGACTGCCGCTGCTCTCGCAGCCGCAACCACCGCGCGCGATAACGCCCGGCAGAAGTTCAACCAGGCGCAGGCCGCGCTCGATGCTGCCGTCTCGGGTACGGGTGTTGACCTGAGTGCGCTTGAGGCCGCCAAGAAAGCTGCTGCTGGTGAGCTCAAGACCGCGCAGGCGGAGCTCAATGCCGCGACGGATGCCGACGCCACCGCACAGACAAATCTGCAGGCCGCCCAGGCTGCCGTCGCTGCCGCGCAGGAGAAGGCCAACGCCGCCAACGCTGCTGTGGCATCTGCCCAGTCTGCATACGATGCGGCAAACAAGGAGTACAAGGACGCGGCCAGTAAGCGTGACGCCGCGAAGACGGCATACGAGCAGGCCCAGCAGACCGAGGCCGACAAGAAGGCGGAGTACGATAAGCTTGTCGAAGTTCGCAAGCAGAAGCGCAGCGAGTGGGAGGCAGCCTGCGCTGCTTCGAACGCCGCGGAAAAGGCTTATGACGCTGCTAATGTCCAGGTTGAGGCTCTTGAGCAGCAGATTGCTGACCTCAAGTCCAACATGACCGTTGACCAGGAAGTCATCAGCCAAGGTATACTCGGCTTCATGAACTATATTAGCGACGGCAGCCAGTTCACAGCCACGCAGAAAAAGAACGCCCAGGATGCCGTATCGATGCTGACCGGTGCCGAGGACAAGGCCGAATGGTATGACCAGTACGTCGATCATGACATGTCTCGCGACACCAATCCGCTTTCCTTGGAGCAGATGCGCAACGCCCTGACTTACCTCGATACCCAGAACAACCTCCGCAAGGCGAACGGTCAGTCGGCGCTCAGCGTCAGCCTCCGCATGACTGCGGCAGCCGCCCTTAATACATCATATTCATCGAACATCTGGGGACACTCAGGCTGCTACTGGGATAACGGTGAAAATCTTGCCGGCGGAGGCGGCGCATATACCGGCGGCGAGACCGAGGATACACTCGGTTGGCCCTACACCGGCCTCTACACACAGGAGAAGGAGGCATTCGATAAGTACGTCGCACAGTATGGCGATGACCTCGATAGCCACCGATATGATGCCTATTACATCTACCAGAACTACAACAGCATCTACATGAGTGTGGGCACTATCTCAACATCATCGATTCCGCCACGGAAGCTATCGGCATCGCGACCGGTAGCGGTAAGAACACCGATTCCGAGGTAACCGTATTCGATTACAGCGCTGATAGCACTCAGGCTGATTTCACTGTCCCCGAGTTCAAGAAGCTCCTCAACGACTACATCGACTCTGCCTATAACGCTGGCGGCACGCAGGCGCAGAAGGCGCAGCTCAAGGAGCTTCAGGCAAGCTCGCCGAGGCGCAGAAGAACTTGGAACTACTAGGGAAGCTTACTTCGCAGCTGTAAACGGGCAGGATGCCGCCCAGGACGCTTTCACCGCAGCAGATGTGAACATGAACACCGCCAAGGGTGAGTACGAGAAGGCTAAGTCCGGCACTGCCGCCGCGAAGACGGCATACGACGCCGCGAAGGACGCACTCGGCGGAATCGACATCGAGTCCCTCAAGCAGAACCTCGATGCCGCCAAGGGCGAGGCCGCTACTGCCAGGCAGCTCTCGATAAAGCAAACGCCACGCTTGCCGACAGCAAGACGAAGGCAGCCGATGCCGCTGCTCACAAGGCGAAGGCTCGCAGCGCCCGCGACGCCGCCAAGGTAAAGTCCGATCAAGCCAACGAGGCGTATGACAACGCCACGGCTTCGGTCAAGGACCTTACCGCCAAGCGCGATGCCGCCAAGACGGATCTTGCGAACAAGCAGGGCACGCTTAACGATGCCAAGAAGGCCGACGACACTGCCCAGGCTGGCGTTGACAAGGCTCAGGCCGCAGATGTGCACGCCGCGACCGCTCTTTCGGGCGCCAAGCAGGCAGTTGCCGCCAAGACGCAGATCCTGTCCGACGCGCAGGCGAAGGCCAAGGCCGCCGAGGACGAGCTTGCCACCGCAAACAAGGCCTTCGAGCGCTTCGCCGGTGCCCAGAAGGCGGTCGACGACGCCAAGGCCGCCTATGACGCTGCCGTCGCCGGTGTCGCCGATGCCCAGAAGCAGCTCGAGGCCGCCAACGAAGCCGTCGTCGATGCGAACTTCGAGATCGTCAAGGCCAAGGCCGAGCTTGCCAGCGATGAGGCACTCAAGGCCGATCTTGAGGCTGTCGACCATAAGGCATCCCTTGCCGCGGGCACGACGGGCAACGAGAAGCTGGTTAAGCTGAACGCTGCCTACGCTCGCTATAAGGCTGCCGTCGATGCCGCCGCTGGTCTCAAGGCTGCTCTGAGCGATACCGATGCCAAGCTGTCCGATGCCAACGACGCCTATGCCGCCGCGCTTGCCGAGCTTGGCGATGCCAAGGATGCCCTGGCTGCCGCGCAGGCCGAGTACGACAAGTATCATCCAAGCTGAGCCGCAGGCCAAGCCTCAGGTTGCGCAGGCTGCCGCAAAGCTCCTGTCGCCAAGAAGAAGGCCACGGACGGTGCACTTGCTCAGACGGGCGATACCTCCGCGCTTGCAGGTGAGGTCTTCGTCATCGGCGGCATTACGCTCGTTGCCGCGGGTGTGACGCTCGGCGATCGTCGTCGCAAGCAGATGTAGCGTTTCGAGCGTAGTTTCTGCAACGAACTTCAATTCATAACGGGACCGTCTCGTTAGCCAAACGATAAGGCCGGCGCGCTGTTAAATGCAGCGCGCGGCCTTTCTTTGCGTTGGTATAAAAAGCCCGGTCGGCAGCCGCAAAAGCTACCGACGGGCAAGTCGTAGGCAATATGGTTGCCGTCGAGCAGCTGCTCAGCTTAGCCCAGCAGGCTTAAGCCCACGGAGACAAACGCCAGGATAACGCCGACGATGGACTCGCCGCCGAGCAGGCCGCTGGCGACAACCAGGCCCTGTTCCTGGAAGGCGGCATCCTTGGAGGCCTTCTCCTCGTCCGAAAGACCGGCAGCGGCGTCGCGGTGTGCGGCCAACTTGTCGTAGGCGAGCTTGACGCAGGAGCCCAAGAAGGCCGTGAGCGACATATAGAACGGCAGGTACACGCCCAGGCCGATCATCATGGCCGGAATGCCGAGCCAGTACATGACGATGCCGGCGATAAAGCCGCCAACGAACCACGGGACGCTCGGGATGCCCGAGACCATGGTGGCGACGACGCTTGCCTGCGCGGCAACAAAGCTCTTGTCGGGGCCAAAGGCGTCCGGGCCATAGGCGGTGACGAGCGCGACCATGACGCTGCGGCGACCAGGGCGCCACGATGCCGCCAATGGCTTGGCCGATCCACTGCGCACGCGGGTTGGTGCCCAGCACGGCGCCAGCCTTAAAGTCGTTCATGACGTCGCCCGCAAGGCCGCACGCTACGGCCACGATGCCGGCGATAAAGAACAGCTTGACCTGAGCGAGCTGCGCGAAGGCGGCAACGATGAGCATGACGATGAGGCCAAAGATCTCCATGGGTCGATGCCCGTCTGGCCGCAGCTCTGCGCGCTCATGATGGTGGTGACAAAGGTGAACAGCGTGACGATGACGGCCGGAACGGGGCCAAGGTCGAGCACGATGGCGATGATCACGGCGATGGCGGCAGCGCCCAGGCCGATGATACCGGCGTCGAGCTTAAGGGAACCCGAGATGAGCGACTGCTCGTCGGTGTCGGTGGAGCTGTCGGCGGCGAGGCCGCGGACGATACCGGCGACCTGCGGCAGGATGTCCTTGAGGACGACGGCGACACCAAAGCCCATCATGAGGCCCATACCCAGGGACTTGACGATGCCCTGCGCAGTCACAACGTCGAACAGACCGGCAGCGGTGCCGCCCACAATGATGCCAAAGTTGCCCAGCAGGGCGCCGGCAAACCAGAAGGCGACGGGGGCGAAGCCCACGAGGAAGCCGACGGAGAGCAGCATGGGCGAGTTGTAGATACCAAAGGTCACGCCGGGAATGTTGAGCGTGCACAGCATGCTGGGCACAATGCCCAGGCGTCGCGCAGCACGCTATAGATGCCGGCGATGGCCATGGAGCCAAAGAGCTGCTTGCCGGTCTTGCCGCCGGCCTCGGTCGCGCGCAGGGTCTGAGCTGCGGCGTTGCCAGTGGGGAACTCAAGCGCGGCGTCCACGATAAAGTGACGGTGGATGAGTGCCGTGGCCAACAGGCCCAGGATAGTGCCGGCGAGTGCCACGATAAACATGTCGAGCCAGCTGATCTGGTTGCATAGCCCAGCATCCAGGCGCCCGGGATGGTAAACGCCAGACCGCCGGCGACCATGGCGCCTGCGGACATGATGGTGTGGGTGACGTTTGCCTCGTTGAGGTTGGCGTTGCCCATGAGTTTGAGGAAGAACAGCGAGATGACGGCAGCAAAGACGATCGGCCAGGGGAGTGCGCCCATCTTGAGGCGGTGTAGGCCGAGCTTGCCGTGATGATCACGCAGCCAAGGACGCCGATGACGACGCCGCGCAGCGTGAGTTGCCCGCGCATCGAAGCACGGTTCGAGGGATTGCTCATATAGAACTCCTTTGCGTATATCCGCTTCCCCCGGGAGCGCCGCTACGGATACGGCGCGGGAAGTCGGGTTACCAAGGCCGCCGCGTGAGCTCGCAAACGACCGCGCACCAGTATAGCCGCAAGCCAGTCATTTTGGGATGACTGGTTTAGGTAGGCGATATACTGCTGGACAGACGAAAGGAGCGCCGACGATGCTTAATGGGTGCGCATATATATTGACGGTCGACGTGGGTAACACGTTCATTCGCTTTGGCCTGTTTGCCGAGGATTCGGCCGCGGCGCAGGAGCGCCCGCTCGCGACGTGCGAGATCACGACGCCGTCGAGCATTACGGCCGACGAAGCGCGTATGCGTCTCGCGCAGGTCACGGCCGCGCTGGCGGCCGATGCGGGCATGCCGGGCGCGCTTGTGCCCACGGCTGCCGTGCTGAGCTGTGTGGTCCCGGCGCTCGAGCGCCCGTGGAAGGCAGCACTTTCCCGTGCCTGCACGGGGCGCGTGCTCACGGTGGGGCCGGGCCTCAAGACCGGTATGCCCGTGCACTACGACGATCCAGCAGAGATCGGTCCCGACCGCATCGCCGACGCCGTGGCGGCACGCGCCGTCTACGGCTCTCCCTGCATCGTGATCGACTTGGGTACCACGACCAATATCGAGGTCATCGACGCGCGCGGCACCTTTGTGGGCGGCGTCATCGCGCCGGGTCTGGCGCTTGGCGCCCGCTCGCTTTCGGCTGCTGCGGCGCGTCTGCCGCAGGTCGAGCCCTCGGCACCCACGCATGTGATCGGTCGCAACACGCGCGAGGCCATGCGTTCGGGCGTGGTTCTGGGCGAGGTGGCCCGCATCGACGGCATGCTCGACATGGTGCTCGCCGAGATGCGCGCGACCAAGGCCGCGGGGGAGGGCGACGTGCCCATCGTCATTACCGGCGACGATGCCGAGGCGCTCGCGTCGCTGGTCGGCCACAGCCTGACGGTAGACGACGCGCTGACGTTGCGAGGACTCGCCGAGCTCTACCGCATCAACCAAAAGCCCCGCCGCGTGTAAAAGTGAGGGCGCCGGTGGGACAAACGCCCCCCACCTTTCACCTGCTACAATGGGTCAAACTATTGCGATTACGGAGGTGTCTGCCATGTCGGACGATCTTCATCAAACTTCGTCAGGCAAGCGCCTGGACGTCATTAGCTGGGACGAGTTCTTTATGAGCGTGGCCATCGCCGCACAGCGCCGCAGCAAGGACCCCAACACGCAGGTGGGTGCGTGCATCGCCAGCACCAACACCGTATCCTTTCGGTGGCTACAACGGTACGCCCTCGGCGCTCAACGACGACTTTTTCCCGTGGGGTACGAGCGACGACCCGCTGCAGGACAAGCACAACTACGTGGTCCATGCCGAGCCAACGCCGTGCTCAACTACCGTGGCTCGCTCAAGGACCTCGAGGGTTCCACGGTCTACGTCACGCTGTTCCCGTGCCACGACTGCGCCAAGATTTTGGCGCAGGTGGGTGTGGGCGAGGTTGTCTACCTGGACAACAAGTACGCCGACACCGACGACGGCCGCATCAGCCGCCGCATTCTCGACTCCTGCGGTATTAGCTACCGCCAGGTTATCGTCGATGTTCACATCGGTACCGAGGGGCAGGCTCAGCAGTAGCGCGTGACAATGCCAGCTGGTAACAACAGGCAGCTAAAAGATCCCCGTCCCAAATTGACTGCTCGTGAAAGTCGTGTCCGCGCGCATGGATGGCTCGTGAGCGGGTACATGGCTGTAGTAACATAGCCCCTGTCCGCGGGCGTGCCCGCGTTATTGTGAGAAAGGAGCCCCTGTGGCTGTTAACGAAGAGCTGCTTAAGAAGGTTCTTGAAGAGATTCGCCCCAACCTGCAGGCCGACGGCGGCGATATGGAGTATGTGGGTGTTGACGACGAGGGCGTCGTCAAACTGGAGCTGCAGGGTGCCTGCGCCGGCTGCCCTATGAGCGCGCTGACCCTGTCCATGGGTATCGAGCGTATCCTCAAGGAGCATGTGCCCGGCGTTACCCGTGTCGAGCAGGTTAATGCCTCCGGCGAGACCGACGACCTGTACGACGAGTACGCGCCGTTCTAAGATGCGAAAGCTGCGGACGGCATACTCCGCATAGACGTTACGCCCAAATATGCGGCTGCGAGCGCAAGGCCCGCGGCCGCATTTGTATGTAGGGAGTAGGAGGGTCGACATGCTCAACGACTTCTACCATATGCTTGATCCCGTCGCGATTTCGGCGGGGCCCATCACGATTTACTGGTATGGTCTGGCCTATGTGGTCGGTGCCCTGCTCACGGCGGTCGTCATGTACCGCACGCAGCGTCGCTGGGGCTTTAACATCACGATTGACGACCTGACGAGTGTCGTGGTCGGCGTGGTCTTTGGCCTTATCATCGGCGCCCGTCTGTTCTACGTCATTTTCTACGGCGACGGCTACTACTGGGCGCATCTGCTCGAGATCTTTGCCACCAACGAGGGCGGCATGAGCTTCCATGGCGGTTTGGTGGGCGGCATTATCGGCGGCATCATCGTGTGCCGCATGTATAAACTCGACGCATGGACTTTGGCAGACCTTGCGTCATAGGCGCGCCGCTGGCCTTGTGCCTGGGCCGTTGTGCCAACTTTGTCAACGGTGAGCTGTGGGGCAAGCCGACCGATCTGCCTGGGGCGTGGTCTTCGGTGGCACCGCGGGCGATATGCCGCGTCATCCCTCCCAGTCTACGAGGCATTTCTTGAGGGCATTGTGCTCTTTTGCATTCTGCAGGTGCTCAGCCGCAAAAAGCCGCTGCTGCCCCAGGGCACGTTTATGGGCGTGTTTGTGATGGGTTACGGCATCGTCCGCTTCCTCGTCGAGTTCGTGCGCGTGCCCGACGCCCAGCTTGGCTATCTGCTGGGCGGCGTCATCACGATGGGTCAGCTGCTGAGCCTGCCGCTCGTAATCGCGGGCCTGGCGCTCATCATCTTTGCCCGTCGCCGCAACCGTCCCCAGCGCATCTACCTCGACGCCTAACCACCACATACCACCACAAAGGGGACAGACACCTTTGTGGTGGTTTTACCGGGCAACGATGACAGAACCGTAACGTTTCCCCAGATAAAACCTGCCAAAATAAACCTGTCCCTTTTTGGCAGGTTTCTAGAAAGGCTTTCGGACTGTGAAGGATTCCGATCTCTCCACAACGGCTGCGCGCGACGCGGCCCGCATCGTCTGGTTTAAGCGCTACCCCGCCAAGCAGACGCTCGCCGCATTTTTGCTCGCGCTGTTGGCGACCACGGCGTTTTCCATCGATCCCGCCCCGGTGTCGAGCAACGCAGTCTTGGCGATTGACCCAAAGCCTCGGGCATGCTGTACGTGTGCTACGAGGTGCTCCTCTCGTTTGCCGGCCATACCGACGCGGTCATGCTGCTTGCGCTTGCCTGCCTGCTCACGCTGCCGTTTCGCTACGTATTCTTTGGCCGTGGCGACACCTGGCGCCCATCGATTATTCTGCCGTCGCTGTTTTTCGCCATCTGCATGGTGTTCGGCCGCAGCTACGACCTCGCCGACTCGGCCGAGATTGTTCTTGGCGACAAGGCCCGCATCATCTGCGCCTGGATTGGCGGCGCGGGCTGGATGCTCCTAGCGATCGTGGCCTTCTACCTTGCCTTTGAGTGCCTGGATTGGCTGAGCTCTCGGCGCATCCCGTTTTCCGAGGCGCACTTTGGCCGCATATGGCGTGTGGCTCACGCCGTGCTCTCGGTCCATCCCTTTGCCGGGCCCTTCCTGGTGCTTATGATCGCCTGGGCGCCCACGCTCATCGCTTCGCTGCCCGGCCTTTTTATGGGAGATACGGGTGCGCAGATTCGCCAGTGGTTCAACTATCCCAACGGCACGAGCGACTACCTGCGCCTACTCAACCCCAACGTGCTGCTCAACGGGCATCATCCCGTAGTGCACACGGCCATTATCGGCTCGTGCGTTCAACTGGGGCTTTCGCTGTTCAACAGCGCTAACGCGGGCCTCATCATCTATACCTGCGCTCAATTTGTCATCACGGCTGCCTGCATGGCCTATTCCATTTCGTCGCTGCGCAAACTGGGCGTGAGCTGCCGGTTCGCGGTGCGATCCTGCTGTTCTTTGCGTTTATGCCGATGTTCTCTAACTACGCGGCGTTGCTCACCAAAGACGTGCTCTTTGCCGACGCGTTTTTGGTGCTGCTGGTACAGACCGTCAAGTTCGTGGCATGTGGCTTGCCCCGTCGTGATGCCAATGCCGAGCGTGCGGGCGAACAGAGGCCCGTGCTCTTTGCGCGCCATGACTGGCTGCTGCTCGCTCTGGGTGCCATGGGTTCCACGTTTCTGCGCAACGGCGGCCTGGTGTTTCCCCTGGCGGCATGCGTAATCGCGGCGGCGTTTTGCGCATGGGACGCGCATGTGGCTCGTCGTGCAGTCAAGCAGGCCGGTGCTGCGCCTTCGGGCGCCATCTCGCGTTTCCGCTGGGTGGGAGTTCTTGCGGTGCTTGGACTCTGCCTTGCCTCTAATATGTACTTCACCAAGGTCTTTATGCCGGCGCACGACATTACGCCTGGTTCCAAGCGCGAAATCCTCTCGATTCCGTTCCAGCAGACGGCTCGTTTCGTCCAAAAGCACGACGGCCTCAACTCGGGTGTCAACCCTACGGTTAAGGAGGACGGCACTATCGTGGAGGCTCCTTGCGACGGCTTGGTGACCGACGATGAGCGTGCGTGATCGACCGTGTGCTCAAGTACGACAATCTGGGCCGCCGCTACAACCCGGATAAGTCGGACGCCGTCAAAAATTGCTTTAACGAGTACGCCTCGCAGGAGGACATCAAGGCCTATTTTGAGGTCTGGGCGCAGATGCTCAAAAAGGATCCCGAGTGCTACATCTCGGCGCTCATCAATAACTACTACGGCTACTTTTATCCGAGTGCCCGCGATGCGTGGGTCTACAGCACGGCGCGCAGTGCCGAGATTATGGCGAAGCCCGATAACCTCAAGTACTTTGACTTCCATCCGGTCGATAGCAAGGTTGTGCGCTGGTGCGACCACCTGATCAACCTGTATCGCGTGGCGGTGCAGCGCATTCCGTTTATCTCGCTCACCATGAGCTCGGCCACCTATGTGTGGATTATGATCGCCGTGGTGGTCTACCTGTTGCGCCGCCATTCGTGGCGCGGGCTGGCCATTTGGGTGCCGCTGCTGGGCGTGCTCGCCGTGTGCCTGATTGGTCCGTGCAACGCTCGACCTACATGCGCTACCTGTATCCGGTCATCGCCTGCATGCCCTTCGCCATCGGCGCCACCGTCACCCGCAGCGACTTCCTCTGGTCCTAACTTGGTGCATTGGGGTCAGGTTTCTTTGCACCAAAGGGGACATCATCACGACGCCTTCATTTTGGGGTTTATCTCGCAGGCTAGTAGGTATATCATAACGACGTTTGTTTATATTGCCCGAGCATCTGCGCTGGGCTTTAGGTCGAAACCGATAGGAGACACGTATGTCCGGACACTCTAAGTGGGCCACAACCAAGCATCGTAAGGGCGCGCAGGACGCCAAGCGTTCCGCCCTCTTCTCCAAGCTCAGCCGCAACATCACCGTTGCTGCCCGTCTCGGCGGTGACCCGCTGCCCGAGAACAACGCCAGCCTCGCCGCTGCCGTTGCCAAGGCCAAGGCTCAGTCCATGCCTAAGGACAAGATCAAGTCCGCTATCGACAAGGCTTTTGGTTCGGGTGCTGACGCCGCCGTCTACGAGAACATCGTGTACGAGGGCTACGGTCCCGCCGGTGTCGCCGTCTACGTCGACTGCCTGACCGACAACCGCAACCGTACCGCCGCTGATGTCCGTTCCGCCTTCTCCCACGCTGGTGGCAACCTGGGCACCTCCGGCTCCGTCGCCTTCCAGTTTGAGCGCAAGGGCCAGATCGTCGTCGCCAAGGAGATCCTGGACGAGAACGCCAAGAAGGAGACCATGATCGCCAACGGTGCTGCCGGTGACGAGGATGAGTTCATGATGGCCATCGCCGAGGCCGGTGGCGAGGACTACGAGGATGCCGGCGAGGAGTGGATCGTCTGGACTGCTGCCAACGACGTCATGGCTGTCTCCAAGGCGCTCGAGGAGCAGGGCGTCCAGGTCAAGGGTTCCGAGACCACCATGGTCCCGACCACCCCGACCGAGTCTCTGGTACCGACGCCAAGAAGGTCCAGCGCCTCATCGACCGTCTTGAGGAGCTCGACGACGTCCAGGATGTTTACAGCACCATGGACATGACCGACGAGGTCATCGCTGCCCTCGAGGAGGAGTAGCGCTCGCACGGGTTAAGCCGTGCATATCTGGGCATAATGAAGCGAGCATGCAAGCCTCGTGGAATAGATGAGCCGGATCCGCGTGCGTAGAGCACCGGACCCGGCTCTTTTATAATGATGCGAACCGTTCTGCATTTCGAGAGCCGAGATTTGAAGGGAGCGCCGCGTGCGCGTACTCAAACGAGCCCTAGCGATCGTGTATCTTGCCGCCACCATCGTGGCGCTGGGTACGCTTGTCTGCCAGTTTTGGGGGCCGTATACGTATCGCTTTATGCTGCTGATGCGCGACCCCATGCCGCGCATCGTCGTCACGGCGTGCGCCGGCGTCGTGGCGATCGGCGTGCTGGTAAGCTTTTTCCGCCTGATGTTCGCCCGTCGCGAACGTCCTGCGTGCATCCGGCGGGGGAGCGCAATATCGAGGTTACCCTTGCGGCGCTTTCTTCGTGCGCCAGGGCTGCTGCCGAGCGTGACGACCGCGTGATGGTCGAGCATGTCGAGGCCCGCGTCCAAGGCTCCGACGATTCGCACGTCCGTTTTAAGGTCGAGGCCATCGCGCTCGATGATAAGGACGTTGCCGCTCTTGCCACCTCGATGCAGCAGCGCATCGAGAAGGCCTGCGACACCATGCTCGGCACGCCGGTACGACCGCGCGTGTCCGTTTTTTGCCGTCCAAGACTACCGTCCAGACCGTGGAGGTTTCCGGTGAGTGATACCAATCAAGATAAGACCGCTCGTACGCCGCGCCTGACGATTGACCAGAGCGCCACGTCGGCGAGCGAACCTGTTGATTCCAAAGCAGAGGCAACCGAGTTACAAGACGCGGCAGCCGCGGATTTTGACGAGGCTATGGGTCTCATCAAGGGTACGGGCGCTGCCATCTGGAGCTATGCTGTGCGTCATCCCAACACCACGCTCGGCGCCGTCGCCGGCTTTATCCTCGCCGTGTTGGTGCTCACGTTGGGCCTGTGGGACACGCTCGTCATTGCATTCTTCGTGCTGATCGGCGCCGTAATTGGTCAGATCCGCGACGGCGAGAACGGGATCGTCAACTTCTTCGGCCGTCTGTTTAGCGGCCGCTAATATGTATTCGACTGTCGCATCCGCGGCAGGCATAAGGAGGAACCATGCTTTTAATACGAAGGTCGATGTAGCCGATACCGAGCTCGAGGAGAACGAGGCGGTCGTCGCCGAAGCTGAGGATGTGACGCTCGAGGATGAGGCTCTCGTCGAGGCCGAGTCCGATACGGATGAGGATGACGAGGAAGCGGACGAGTCCGAGGACTCGCTCACCTATTCCAACGGCGTGATCGAGAAAATCGTCGCCATGGCCACCCGCGAGGTGCCGCACGTTCTGGGCATGAAGGGTAACCTCATGCACTTTGTGCAGGAGCAGTTTGGTGCCGAGAACCTGACCAAGGGCGTGACGGTCGAGGTCACCGATGACAATCGCGTGGTCGTCAACATCTCCGTCATCATCGAGTACGGCGCCTATGCGCCCGCGATCTTCGACGATGTCAAGGCGCGTGTCACCGAGCGCCTTGCCGCGATGACCGGCCTTGAGGTGGCGGGCGTCAACCTGCGCATCGAGGACGTCATCACCCCCGAGGAGTACGAGCATCGCACCAGCCAGCACGAATAACCTTCCAAAAAGGGACAGGTTTGTTTTGGCAGGTTTTATCTGCGAAAACGTTAAACGGCCGACCGCGCAAGCAAAAGCGTGGCCGGCCGTTTCTGTACGCTCCCGATGTAGTCATACCGCTCGTCTAACTAAGGGTTGCAATCCCCACGTTCCGCGTTACTCTAATGGGCGCATTGTTTCCAAATTGTTAACGAGGGGTTGCCGTAATGGCCGACGAGCACGAAACAGAAAGCAAGGCATGGGCAATTGAGGCCGCCGCGGCAGAGGCGGCGTCGCGTGCTGCCGAGGAGGCGCATCGTCCTCCCGTAGTGCCGATGGAGCGCGTGGTCGATCGCGATGTTATCGAGCGGGGCGAGCGCGCTGGTCGCAAGCGCAGCCAGGAGCCGGGCTTTCCGCGCTTTTTTGCCGAGCTCAATTTGGGCCTGATCCTCACGGCCTTTGCCATCGTCGCGTTTAAAACACCTAATCACTTTGCTTTTGGCGGCACCTCGGGCGTGTCGGTCATTCTGTCCACGCTGTTCCCGACCCTGCCCGTCGGCGTCTTTATGTGGATTATCAATGCGGTGCTCGTCATCCTGGGCTTTATCTTTTTGGAGCGCAAGGCAATCCTGTGGAGTGTCTTTGCCTCGTTTGCGCTGTCCGCCTATGTTTCGCTGTTTGAGCTCTTTATTCCGACCGATGTCTCGATGACGGGCGATATGTGGCTCGACCTGTGCTTTGCCGTGATTCTGCCGGCGCTCGGCAGCGCTATCGTCTTTGATATTGGTGCCTCGACGGGCGGCACGGACATTCTCGCCATGATCCTCAAACGTCGCACGACGCTCGAGATTGGCCGCGCCCTGCTACTGGTCGACATCGGCATCGTGACCATCGCGGCCTTCTTGTACGGCCCGCGCGTCGGTCTGTATTGCGTGCTCGGCCTGTTTGCCAAGACGCTTGTGGTCGACAAAGCCATCGAGAGCATCCACCTGCGTAAAGTCTGCACGGTCATTTGCTCCGAGCCCCTTAAGGTCGAGGAGTTTATCGTCAAGCATCTCAACCGTACGGCGACTATCAGCCGCGGCTACGGTGCTTTCTCGGGCAAGTGCGTGACGGTGATCATGAGCGTGCTAAGCCGTCGCGAGGCCGTGCAACTGCGCCGCTATGCGCGCGAAGTCGATCCGGGTGCCTTTATCACGATTGTCGACAGCTCCGAGATCGTCGGCAAGGGTTTCCGCGGAACGAACTAACGCGGTCGAGCTCATCAAACAATCGAATAGCGCCCTGCGCATTGCAAATGCGTCATGTTGGAGTATTTGTCCCCACATTGGGTGATAATGATGCCAAAGACATCGTTTGCGATCCAGATGATTCGTTCAAGATACGAAGGGATGATTCTATGTTCTGCTCGCAGTGTGGCGCCCCCATGGGCGATAACGACAAGTTCTGCGGCACGTGTGGTGCCCCCAATGCCGGTGCCGCAGCCTCTGCCCCTCAGGGTCAGCCCCAGCAGTTTGTTCCGCAACCGCCCGTGGCGAATGCGTCCAAGGGCTGTGTGGCTCAGGCGTTTGAGGATATGACCAAGACTCCGGGCGTGCTGCAGCGCGTGTGCCAGATTGCCTTTTTACCGGCGCTGATTTGTGTTGTGTCGGTACTCGTGCTGTTTATTCCCGTTATTGGCGGCATTGCGGCTGCCATCGGCTTTTTGGCAGCTTGCATTGCGAGCGTGTGTGGTTCCGGCTTTGGTATTGAGTGGGGTCGCGATCTGTCGCTCAAGGTTGATGGCGGTATGGATCGTCCACTCATGCGTTCCACGTCGTTTGGCCTCGGAGTCTTTTCGAGCGTTATCTCGGTCGTGCTCGAGGTTATCGCTGCCATTCCCGTTATCGGTGTAGTGCTTTCGCTGGTGGAGAGCGTGGTAATTGGCGCCGCGGGCTCGTATTCGTATTACGGCTCCTATGCACTCGAGGCAGCGCTGTTTGGCTCGCTTGGCCTGCTTGTCCTGGCTATGATTGCCACGGCGGTCTTGGGGGTCTTCTTTAAGATGTTCGCCGACATTGCGTGATGCACTTTGCGGTGACCGGTCGTGTCGAGAGCGCGTTTTCGCTCGACAAGGTCTGGGCGGCGTTTAAGCACAACAAGACCAAGCTGTTCTGCGCTTCGTTCCTTCCCGAGTTTTTGACGGGTCTGGTCGCCAACGTTGTCACATGGATCCTGACGCTCGTCTTCGGCGCCATTGCCTCTGTCGGTATGTATAACTACTACTACCGTCCTTCGGCTATTGAGGCGCTTGTTACCGGCGGTGGCATCACGCTCGTATTGTTCTTGGTGCTGACGGCGTTTGTCACGGTATTCCTTACGGTCTTTGGCAAGATGCTCAAGCATCGTGCCGTTGGCTATTGGGTTGCGCGCTACGCAAGCGAGTGGGCCGACGAGGACAAGGACGACGTCCTGACTTTTGTGCTGCCGTTTGAGAAGAAGTCTGCTCCGGCTGGTTTTAGCGCCGACGCAGCGCCCGTATCCGATTCCGCTGCGCGCCGGCGCCTGCGCCCGAGCCCGAGCC